>Ga0182011_10001213_pt1 | contig 22607 bp, 16 predicted proteins | sample 711E1DmetaG_FD_120481 | JGI IMG/M metagenome (GOLD analysis project Ga0182011, IMG submission 120481) | Permafrost microbial communities from Stordalen Mire, Sweden - 711E1D metaG | ecosystem: Environmental > Terrestrial > Soil > Wetlands > Permafrost | place: Sweden: Stordalen | collected...
CCGCTCTGCGCCGCCAGTGTCCGCTGTTTCATCCTCGCCAGCCCTCCGATGCTCTCCTCAATCTATCTTGAACATCAGTGGAAAATGGAGAACTTAATCAGAGTCTCCTTAACCGTACTTCCGGTTCCATTGCTCCCCCAACCCCAAAATCTTCTGGGCCGATTTCTCCTGGATTCTGGCTCCAGCTAACCAGTTCTGAATGTAGCCACATGCATATTCCTCGCCCTCCAATCCGAGCGATGATAGCAGTGCCTAAATTTCCCTTTCTTGAGGTGTAGCCTAATGCTTCTTCTTTTTTTTCGAGCGCGCTTTTCGTTTTCGCTTTTGACCTTCCTCCTGTTTTTCCCGGAGCTTGCGGCGATAACGTTGGACATTTGAGAGTTCCGCTTCCGCGACGGTTGCGCGTTTGACGGCCTCTGCCGACACAGTCTGTGCCTGGGCCCGCAGTTCCGATTCCCGCGCAGCTGTCTCATTCGCAAGCTGGAGGGCCGCTAATGGCTGGTAGAGAGGAGGAACATGTTCGAGAACTTTCTCCAACGATTCCCCGTATTTCGCGCCCAACACTTCCTCGTACAACTTGTGCTGTTCTCGGATGTTGAGCCTGGCTTCGTCAATGACGCCGCCAAAGACGCTTGCGGCAACCCGTTCGTCCAGAACAGTCACGCCTGATTGCGCAAGCGACCAAAGCAAGACTTCAAACGCACGGTTCGCGGCATCTTGGTCCGACGTGGGAGCGAGAGTAGATGCGAACCGAATGAAGGCCTCGGGATGCCAAGTAATCTTAGGGCCGCTGCGAATGCTGTTAAGAATCGCCGTCTGACTAAGGAACCATGCATTCGATGGCTGACCTGCTGCCGAAAGCATGTGGTACTTCCCGTCACGTTCGTGCAGTACAACCGCCAATGCTTCAGCCTCCGGCTTTGCTTTCTTGTACAGATCCGCATGATCATCTCGGGATCGTGCCCCGGCCGAAGAACGCGTCCCAGCGTCTACGATATGCTCCGTAAAAGTACTTGCTTCTGCGTAATCATCCTGGGTGAACCCCGGCCAATCCTGAAACTCAACCGGCTCGATTGGAAGCTTGCGAACTGCTGAGCGCACCGCGTCCGCATTTGTGATTGAATCGCCGCCCACAGCAACCAGATATTGCTCCCAATCTGCTGGATTCCCAGCCGCTCGCCAGTTAACAAAACCCTCTAGGTATAGATTGGCCTTCCGGTAGGGCGCATCGCCCATCGCCGATGCCAGCACCGAAGGAGACGAAACACCGTTTTCTTTGACAATGCGATCCGCGAACCATAGATGTTCCCGCGTCTCATCGAACAGCCCTTCTAGGGTGAAAAGTCGGACGCCAAGCTCGGAGAGACTGCGGAAGGCCTCGCGGAATACCCCATTCGCCGCGCTACCGATAGCAGTTGCAGCAATCTGGGCATTCGAGTCAACGATCCACAAGGTCTCCTTCGCGTGCTGCAGGCGCTCGCGGGCAGCATCCCCGAAAACACCCAGGAGGTGAAAGGCGAAAAACCCTTGCGAAACTCTGCCCAAATATTCTCGCTCCGCAGAATCAGCCCTAACAAATGCTTGTAACGATACTGCTGCAAACGCTTGCCGCCTCAAATGGTCGTCGTACTTTGCCGAAGCCTCGTTAATGAACCTGAGAACCGAAGCCGGCAGAGTTGGCGCGGTACCCTGAGAACTAGCGACCAAGGTGCTGGCCAATGTGAGACCACCTTCCCGGAAGTAGCCCGTCAGGGCGGCATCTATGTCACCTGTCACTCCATTTACTTCTGCATTTGAAAGGCTCTCGAACTGGCGCTTAAGGCGGTGCGCAATGCTGACGTGAAATCGATTGCGAAGGTGCTGAAAGCTATCATGATCGACCTTCGCCAATGACTGAGCTTTCTCTCCCACCTTGAAATCGTTTCCATGTGCGGCCAATAGACCATCTGACACTGACTGTGCGGCCACACGCGCAGCGAGATCGGAGGGCACGGCTAGAGAGGAAGGCCACCCAGAGACCTCAAGCGCCTGCTGCACGGAAAACGATGGAAGTTCCGATAATCGCGGAACGGCGGCTCGCAAGGCCGCTACCATGATCGCAATGCGCTTTTCCTCGAAGTTTGCTTGAGCGGAGAGTTTCGTAAACACGAAAAATCCCGGCGCTCCAGCGCTAGCGCCTAGGGGGGACACCACCGCACGTTCAATTGCAGCACCGAGATGGATCGACAGGCGGGGCGGGACAAAATCGGAAATCTGCTCGACTAGTCGGACTAGATTGCGATGTGTTCCATCGCGATTGTCATAGCTAACGACACGAATGCGGTATTTTTCCAGATATTCTCGAACAATTTTTGGTTCCACGTCCGGCGCGATCCAACATACAGGTTGAACCACACCCGCACCTTTCTTTGCGGCTTCCAAAACGTGCCTGATGTGTGGGTCGTACAGGGAGTGCCCTATCACAATGACGGGGTTCATCTGAAAGATTGAGGTCATCTTCGTGCGCCAGTATTCCCATTCACGTCCCGAGGAAATGTCTTGGTACTGTCTCGCGGTGAGAATGAGGCCAGTTTCAGATCGGAGATCACCATGTAAGTGCACGATGGCGCCGGAGGTATCAGGCAACAGAAAACTCAAGTGGTCTTCAGAGTTCGAGTACTCGATGTACGAGGCCTCCCCAGTCGCAGAAAGATGCCTGTGGATTTCGTGATCAAAGTTCGTCGTCAGGTAGACGGGAATTGGCCATCGAGCGATATGGTTATAGATGTCGTTCTGTGGCCGCCCGCCAGGGTATGCATCTAGCACTCCCCGGAGATGCTGCAACAGCCGCGGCATCCCGATCAGGTCCGCGGAGGGGCCGAATACCGCTGGGTAGTCTCTTGCATTAAAGGCACGTTCGATTTGGGTGAGGTCGCGACCCACAGCCTCCTCGCGACAAAGGGCAAGGGCTGCTGCCGCCATTTTTCCCCAAGAAGCGTACCCAGCTGCTGTGGATGGTCCCGAACCAATGAGGAGCCAAGCCTTCCCCGACACCAAATACTCCACGAGGTAATGATCCATCGCCGTCCTCCCGTTGCGAGTTTGGGAACAAGTATAGGGTATTAGGGGTAGTAGGCCTTGACCCAACACTCGTGTCATGAAGTGCAAAGTGGAGGTGTGTGTTTGCCCTCCCGAGACGCCTGCCAGCAAAAACCGGCTTCCTGACGTTCCATTTTGCATTCTCGTCTGACGATACGAAATCGCATCGGTATGGAGCCATTCTCGGGGTAGTAAGCACATCCAACCGAAGACCTCCGTTAAGAAGCGCGCTACATACTAATTCCCAAGCTCGGGCCGTGCTCCTGCCGTGGCCCGATCTCCCGCTGTGGCGCAATTGCCTGGTCCTGCTTCACCTCAGGCGCATGGGCGCTGCGGTGGGAAACATCATGGCCGAGCGCCGCGCCCAGCTTGTCGCGGTTGTTGGTGAAGAGCTGTGCATCGTAAGCGCCACGCGAGACGGCAACATAAGCCATGCGGCTGTTGAGCAGGTCTTTCGCGCCCAGCTCGGTATCGACGTGGATCAACACACGGTCCGCAGTCTGCCCCTGGCTGGAATGACTCGTGACCGCATAGCCATGATCGAGGTGCGGATGCAGACGCGGATCGAGCTGCACCGCGCGGCCTCCGTCCATCCTCAGACTCAGCCGCCCGTCCTGGCCGATCCCCTCCACCGTTCCCAGCTCACGGTTCGCCGCCTTCAGCTCGCGCGACGGCGCGGTGAGCTGCACCCGGTCTCCGGTGGAGAACGCCCGCTCCTCTTCCCGATAGACAGAGACACCCTGCTGCCGCCGTGGATTGTAGCTCCTGTCCGTGCCGTCCTTCAGCTCGACGATAAGCCGGTTGCTGGGAGCATCGACGCTCTTTACTCGCGCGTACTCGCCTTTCCCGATGCCGGTCTCGTGTGAGTTGCGGCTGTAGCGCAGCACATCGCCCACGTTGTAGCGTTCGGCCCAAGTGCGATCCGCTCCGGTGAGATCCTGACGCGGCACAAGTACCTGGGTGCGATGCTCTTCTCTTCCGACCACGCCCTTCGCCTGCAATTCAGTGTGGATCGCCTGATTGATCTCCGCGCGGGAACGGTTGTCGGGCGAGACGACCAGCGTGTTCTCGGGCGACTTCGCATACTCCTTCGCGATCGCCGCGATGCGCTCCTCATGGCCTTTGATCTCATGGATGCGGCCCTGCCGCTCCAACCCGGCGACGGCCTCTCCGACTTGACCGCGCGCAAGCTGTTCGACGGTCTGTCTCAGCTCCGGGTCTTTCTGGCGCACGATCTCTTCCAACTTCACCGTCTTCATACCCGCGTCCTGGAGCTGCGCGAAGATGCGTCCGGCTTCGACGGATTCATGCTGGCGGTCGTCGCCCACTAACAAAACGCGGTCGTTCGGATGCAGGCGACCCACAAACTCGTGCATCTGTTTGGTGGACGCAAGCGAACTCTCGTCCACCACATAGAGCCGGTGCTCTCCCGTATCCAGGCGTGGACCTCGGGCAAGATGCGCCTGCAAGGTCATGGTCTCGATCCCGGCATCTGCCAGCGTTTGCGCCGCGCGGGACGTGGGCGCAAAGCCTTCCACCTTGTTCCCGGCCCACTCCGCGCCCTCGCGCACCACGGCCAAAGTCGTCGTCTTGCCCGCGCCTGCGACTCCATCTAAACCCACTATCTTCTCGCGCGAGAGAAAGACCTCATCGACCGCCTGACGCTGCCCGGCGTTCAGCTCCGGGTGCCGGTTTTCCGTTTCGATGCGAATGTTTCCCGGAACCAGCATCGGATCGTCATAACCGCGCCGGTTGCCTTCCTGCATGTGGGCGATGGTCTCGTGCTCCATGCGCAGCATCGCGGCGGTCGTGTACTGCTGGCCCGTCCCAACGTGCTCGACGGTGCGGAACTCGCCCGCCTGTACCCTGCGCTCGAACTCCTGCCGCACCTGAGCATATGTGGTTTGCCCCATCCCACGGTTGAGCGCCGCTTCCAGAATGTCGCGCCGATCCACGACCGCCGACCGCTCGAAAACATGATCGCGGGCATAGGTCACGGCCCGCTGCGCCGCCTGGTCGGGTTCGTAGGCGTGCCGCTGTCTCTGACCATGCTCTCGCGCCTGCGCTACTACCTTGTCGGCTTGATGCCCATGCTGCGCGGCCAGCTCGCGGTGGCGCTGCGACACTTCTTCCGGCGCTAGCAGTTCCTTGCGGTCGCGCGTATGGTGGGCCGCGATCTGAGCTGCTGCCGCTCCGTCGATTCCCTGCTCCCGGAGATGATCTTTGATCTGTTCTCGCCTCGGGCTGGAAGCTTCCAGATATTCCTTCGTGTAGCCTCGGATTTCCGGCTGCCCATGCTTGCCGCGCTCCAGTTCGTAGCCCAGCCTTTCCAGACGCAGCGCCAACTCTGATCGGTAAACCGCCGTGGCGAAGCACTGCGACACAAACATCTCGTGCGGCTGCAAAGCTCGTGTTTGACCGTTCTCTCGCTCGGTCATGTTGAAGATTACGGCATGGGTATGAAGTTGTGGCGCAGCATAGCCATCGACGGGTCGCGCGGTATCGTGCTCGAAGGTGGCGGCAATGAATTTTCCCGTCGTCTCCGGGGCATGCACATTGCCGATCCGTGCCTGCGTGTATCGTTCAAGTTCCCGCAGCGCCACGCGGACACTTTCTCGATGCGCCTCTCGCACCCGTTCATCGCCGCCCACAAGCACGGTAAGCGATACCGACTTCGGCGCGGAAAACGTCGCGTCCCATCCAGCGCGGTGCTCGGCGCTGGTCACCTCTTTGCCGAATTTTCCTTCGTAGGTTCTTGAAACCTGGTGCCGGACAAGCTGCTCTTCGGTGTGCGGATGCTGGCCTTCGCTCAACCGCGCGAAGTGCTCGGCCTCAACTGCGCCGGTGAGCTTCCACTGCTCGGCGAGCCTGCCCTGCCACTCACTGTGGCCCTGTTGGTCGCGGCTCCAGTAGTTCTGTTCCTGCGCGGCAAACTCCCGCGCATGGTATGTTCGCGCCTGACTGGCTGAGAGCGGCGTCGAGATCGTAAGCATAAGCGCTCCTCAACTGTGCGGGGAACCGTCTGCGCGCCGACGGTGAATGCAATAAGAACGTGTTCTCGGCAATTTGCCTGTCATTCGATTCTCTTCGTCTCCTTCGAGGTAAACCGCTCTTTGGGTCTGTCCTCGGCGGCAGCGATGGTCGAACCGAAGAGTGGAAGCACCGGCTGGATCGGCTTCTTCAACGACTCGGCGTGAATGCTGGCCTGTGTTTGTGGCGTTGCCCTCCGCGCAATCACTGGTATCTTCCGCCTCGCAAATCCCGGCAGGACGAATCGCGTTCTGCCGATCTTTTTTCTCCATCTCTGCGGCCAACTTGTCGGAGGTTCGCCCCATTCGATCCTCTCCAAATCCCACTGGTCATATGCGTTCAGGCTCCGCAATGTACTTTCCCCCGCCAGTAGAAAAAAGAACATCGCGGCTCCCCAAAGCAGCAGCGTCAACAGCAATCGCCAGAAGCTCTTTCCGCCATAGAACTGCGCCTCAAGAAACGGTTGGAGTCTGATTGTTTGGAGCCATTCATCCGGCCCCTGTAGCAGGCCGGTCCAACCGGCCTGTCGCGCCGCTGGCGAAAGCTGCATCGGATGGTTTCCGTCCTTCTTCCACGCCCTGCGGTGCGAGAAAATCGCCGAGCAATTTACGAGCCTGTTGGAGCTTGCGCGCATCAGCTTCGTCGCGGATTTTGAGGATGGAATCGGGCACAAATTGTCTACCTTCCGATGCTGCCTCAGCGACTGCATGAAAGAGATTAAGCAGCGTGTAACGCACCGCCCAAACCTCGGCCAACACCAGTTCCGCAGGGTCGGCGGGACGCTGTCGCGCGGCGCGCAAAGCGATCGCACGCAGCCATTCGGAGAGCGCCTGCCCCGCGCCTTCGGCGGCAGTTTCGATCTCGGAAAGCTCGTCGGGAGTCAGCCGCGTGGCGGCTGTTTTTGTGCGGAATCCGGGCTTCGCCTCTTCGCTAAATGGCAGACTGGACTGTGGAGCGGCCTGAATGCGGCGAATACTCCTTGAGGAAACCGCCTTGTTGCTCATACCGCGTCCTGCTCTGCCGCCGTCAAGCGGCGAAATGCTGGTTCACAGAAAGTTCTTGTGCTTCAACGCGTTTACGTGATCGATGCCAGAAGCAATTTGTCGCAAAATAACGTCATCGCTCCCTACCGCGAACATTTTCACTAACTGATCCAATCTGCTGATACCGTGAACGTTAACCTGCGTAAACATCAAACCCGCTAATCCGTCGCTCCGCAGTTCCCGTTTGGGGGTGTCGTGTCCCCAATTCTTCCGGTGCGAAGCACCGCGTTCTTACAACTCGCCATACTCAAGAGCCAGCGCGTCCCAAAGACGGCGCACTTCCGGAGCCTGCCACGCGCGCCGAAATAGCTTCTTGATGGACTGCCAGTCTTCGCCACGAAAGTTAAACGTAATTCCGTTGTCACGACCGCGAAAATTGACCCCGATTACCTCCGGTTCGTAGAACCCCGTATACGCAAGAAAATAACGGCCCTCCCAGAAGATCAGCTCCCGCGTTACATCAAGTCGTTCCAGGATCGTCCTGAACTCCGAAATCTTTGGGTATCCCTCCACGGGATAAAGGGGGGAAAGTCTTCCTGGGAAGGACAACCAAACGGAAAAACCTTCGCTCGGCGAGCGCACGAATTCGAGACGGTATTCGCCTTCTTCAAATTTCGGTAATGGCGGATTCAACGGAGCGTCCATGCTCCCTGCCGAAGAGTTCGGATCTTGCAAGGGCTCCGCGTGATGGAAGTAGTGCCCGCGAGCGCACACCCGCCACAGGATTGGCCAGTACGGCCAGAGTGCCTCGTTCAACTTCTCGACATTCGGGAACTCCAATTCGTCGAGGAGAAAGTAAAGATTCCGGGCAACAAATATCGGTCTCTGCCGCTCTTCCGTGGGGTTCTTCAGCATCCGTATGGTGTGGCTCACAGCCCGGCGTACATCATCGCTTCCGATCTCCTCCGGTTTCTTTGCTTCGGCTTGCCGATCTGACGGGAGATGTGCGACGAAAAAGGAGTCCAAATGCGTCTTATTTTGTTTGCGAAGAAGGCCGTAAACCGCTTGGAATGCCTCAAGGATTCCGCCGAGAGATTCGTATGAAATCTCGGTCTGTGCTGTATTGGCAAATGTCTCCGCGCCGTGCAGACAGTAGTAGGCCACGAGGGTCCATTCCGCCTGTGAAAGCGGCAGTTTTGAGTCTGCTTTTCGGCGAATCTTCAGCAGAGAATCCGTCGGATCGGTGAGTAGATTTACTAGCTCAAGTCGCTCTTCTTTCGAGGACTCAAGAAGTTGCTTTGCCGCCTCCGACGTTGAAACGGGTTCGCCGCTCTTCATGGACATCAGCACCTTCAAGGTTTCAAGCCTCAAGCGCAGCGCCTCGGAAATGCGAATGGAGATTACTGGCTGCTGCGGTGGCACTGCCTTCTCTGCCATTTGGCTCCTTTCTGGGATGCTACAGACCGTAAATAAGTAACGTTACGCTATTGACTCTATGTGTACAAGTGCGATATTGTCAAGCGCGATGTCATAGTCGAGGTGCACATGCGTCTTTCTCCCCCACCCCAGCATCGCCTCCTCCGCACCAAGCAAGCTGCGGAATACCTTTGCATGAGCGAATGGAAACTCCGGCGCTTGATTCAGGATGGAGTCCTACCCTACTTGCACGACGGCGAAGGCGCACCGTTTCTGCTCGATATTCGTGACCTCGACGAATACGTCGAGCGGAATAAACACCACGGCACGGACAACTTGGGTTTAGGGCCGACGCCCGTTCCGGCCAACACGATTTCTTCCAGTTTGAAAGGAGCAACCTATGCCGCGCCCACGCGGAACCGGAAGTCTGTATCGGCAGAAAGACAGCGCGGTATGGTGGATCAAGTACCACCGCAACGGAACATCATTTCGTGAATCCACGCGAACGACGGAGAAACGGCAGGCAAGCCGCGTCCTCGCCAAACGTCTTGCGGAAATCAATACAGGGTCATTTGTCGGACCTACGCACGAACGGATCACCGTTGGCGAGTTGGCGGAGGATCTCTTTCGCGATTACCGGATCAATGGCCGCAAGACAACCGACGACGTACAGACACGATGGCGGTTGCACCTCAAACCTGTCTTCGAGTCGCGTCGGGTGTTAGAGGTTACCAGCGATCTGGTTGCGAAGTATGTAGACCAGAGGCAGCGTGAGAATGCCCGAAATGCCACTATTAACCGCGAGATGGCCGCTCTAAAGAGGATGTTTCGCATTGGCATGTACGCCACGCCGCCGAAAGTCTTCCGCTTGCCGAAATTCCCAAAGCTCGCAGAGGACAACATCCGAAAAGGATTCCTTGAGGACGCCCAATACAAGAAGCTGATTGCATATTGCCCGGACCTGTGGTTTCGCGCTCTGGTAGAGATCGGACGCACCTATGGGTGGCGCATCAGCGAGTTGATAAACCTCCAAGTGAAACAGGTCGATGTCGATGAGCGTACGATCCGCCTGGAGCCCGGCACTACGAAGAACAAAGATGGGCGAGAAGTGACCATGACCACCTCCGTCCACAGTCTATTGGCGCAATGCGTGGCGGGGAAATCCTCAGAAGATGCTGTCTTCACCCGTTCGGATGGCAAACCTGTACGGGATTTTCGGGATACCTGGGCGAAGGCGACGAAGGCTGCCGGTGTGCCCGGTCTGTTGTTCCATGATCTGCGCCGCACCGCTGCCCGCAACCTGCGCCGGGCCGGAATCGCCGAAGGCGTCATCATGAAAATTGGCGGCTGGCGAACTCGGAGCGTCTTTGAGCGTTATGCAATCGTTTCACAAACAGACATCGCCGATGCATTGAAGAAGCTCGAAGCAAGCTAAACTGTACGTACCAAAACGGCAGTGCCGCTAATGTAAGCCCTGAGTTTTTCGAGGAACACCGGGTCGTAGGATTTCAAACTACAGATGACGCAGATTGTTTCTCAATTATGTCGTGGTTTTGTCCTGCAAGTAGCGGATCGCCTTGTGATGAAAACACAGGCCGGTCGTGCATCGGAACCTTTCGATGCTCTCGCGAATAAGAATCTGATCTATTGGGCACGCGATGCGATTGCGTGCATGGGCTATACCGGGCCAGCTTATGTTGGAAGCCTTCCAACCGACGATTGGATAGCTGGGAAGCTTACTGGGCTAGATGTTTCGATGGATTTTGGAATGCGTACCGGTCCTCTGCCACACTGGTGGGACATCGGACAAGCCATCAATCTCTTGAAGCGCGAGCTTAAGCTGTGCGAAATTGCTGCTCACAAAGAGAATTTCGAGCTTGTGATCGTTGGCTGGCAATGGAAAAAGGGAAAGCATCCGCTAGTGGGGCGGAGGCAGCCTGTTCCGATGGGTTGTCTCATACGCAAGTCTTACGGCAAATCCTTTGATGATGTCGAACGCCTGCCACGCCACTGGTATTGGAAACCGGGAGCGCGGTTTCTATCTTCACCTGAGGGAGACTTAAACCTATCGCAAACAGAACTCAAGCAATTAGCACAGAGAATGCACTCCCTGCCTGCAGGTCAATTCGAGCAAACAATCGTTGACACGATTCGGACCGTAGCTGCACGGAATCCGTATGTAGGACCGAATTGCATGAGTATTCTTCTCGCGCCGCCGCATGTCCGTCCATTCGTGCGTGTCACATTTTTTCCTCAGGAGATTCATCCAGCTCGATTCGTCGGTTCCAAGTTTGTATCGCCTGAATACTCAGCCGCGTTCTCTCCCTGGGTGATCGGTGCACAGATGGTTTCGAGGCCGTCTGTACTCATCGGAAATGGATGGAGCCTGCAAATGGGACCATTCACGGTCGAGCTAGGTGGCGGAGTGGACGATGGGCCAATCAGCGGAATGAGTAGCCAGAAGCGCCCACAGCGCGCGACGAGGTAGACAGGGCAATCCTGTGCCGGAAAGTGGATGGAGCTCGGACCAATCATCAACGTGTTTCTCGCTACTTGCTATTCGCTGTTCTCTTGGGGAAAGCAGAACTCCCGCGTCGCCAAGGTGTCCATCAAGCTTTCTTCAGAGCCAAACAGCGAGAACGAGTTTACGTTGTACTCGTCGAGTTCCTGGAGAACCTTCACCCGCTCGGCCGCGGGAATGGTGATCTTCCAGCAAATGCCCTGCTGATGAAGGCCGTCATCGAATACCTTGTGATACTGCTCGAAGCGCCACTCTGTGTCGAAGCCGAGGCACAGCGTATATTCGCTCTGCTGTAGAAAGTGTCTGCGGTGGGTGTTCACGTGTGGTCCTTGGCGATACACCACGCTCATCCGGTTTCCTGAGATCCTATTGCGAATGCCAGAGAAGACGTAGATGGACACTCTCCCGCTCGATGCTTGGTTGGCCTTGTTGAACGCGAAGTACGCCGCGACATACGCAGATCGCGACCAGTCGAGGAGCGGTGACGGAAAACCGTGATGACGCAGGTACGCCATGTAAGCGTAAGCCGGACATCTCCCGCTCCACAGATCGAGATCAAACTCGTAGGTTGCGGATCGTTTCTCCACGTCTGGGTACTCGGGAATCGGCCACTCCTTGCCTGTCAGACTCTCAACCTGCGGCCGGATCCTAGAAATCACGTGGTAGTAGTCCCGAAAGAGCATCCGCTCGCGCCGACGATTAAGCGTCGTGCTCAGCAGCCAACAAGAGTTCTCCTGCCCGCGAAACAGCAGAGGGTATGAGCTGTCAGCATTGGGAGCTTGGCCGCGCTCTCGTCGGAGGTTGCCTAACTCGATCTTGAACTCCTCCCAAGTGTTTACATTTTTCTCTTCGATCTTTTTGTCTTCCACCAGGACATCATATCGTGCAAGAGGAGAGCGAGAGTTGCGAAGCGGTGAACAGAGCCGGACGCGGGTAGAATGGGTTTCCAGAGCCCGACGGGGCTATCCCAGCCGCTTAGTTTGGTTTAATCCCGTTTCGTGTCTTCTCCTCCACCTGCCCTGGAATAATGGAAAGCTTTTTGCCTCTGCTCTCCTCCTCGGAAGCTCGAAAGAAATTCAAGTTTGGGCATAGTTTGGGCATAGACAAAGGCATCCGAAGATGCCTTGATTCGCAAAACCGTTGATTTCATTGGTGCCGGGAGGGGGAGTCGAACCCCCAAGGGCCGAAGCCCGGCGGATTTTGAGTCCGCTGCGTCTGCCAGTTCCGCCATCCCGGCTTGAGTGGCAAGTGCTTGATTTTACAGCATCTCCGCCGCTTCGCGCAACCGCAAGCTGTGCGTGGTAGAGCCTACCCACATCACCAGCCCGGCAAAACTCCCGCCGCCATCAAACAGCAGGTCGTTGCTTGCGCCCACGGCTGTTTACCTTCGGCGCTCGCCGCCTCATTCGCAAGTTCAATCTGCCGCTCAGCCATCGTGCTGGAGCGCATCTGGCTTGCGCACGGTCTGATCAAGAAACGCCAGCGCAAATATCAACGCAAACAAGACCTCGCCCACATCAAGGCTACCTGAAGCGTCTTTCAGCAGATCTCCGCCGACACCAAGGATCTCAATGACATTCCTCGCTACTTCTGCTGTGGTCTCATGGGGACACTTTTAATGTGGTACAACACTGCGCCATGTTCTTCACGGCTGTGGCTGTTCTATGGTTGAAGTGTTGTTTCGTTTTTCCATTCTTCTCACGGTGATGAGCCACGCTACGGGTTCGTCGTCATCACGCGCTTGAAGATGAAATTTCCGAGGCCCTTTCTACCTCATGCGAGAAACCATGAAGACCGATTCTGCACAACATGGTACTGTGAGCAATCAGGCAAACAGGAGGAACTCATGTCAAAGCACGATTCTGTCACCAAGCGCAACCGACGACCGAAGTCCGACAAGCGTTCAGACTACACCGCACGCACCATGGCGGCTGTGAAAGAACTAGAGCAAGCGGCGAAACGTAAAGGTAAGTGAATCTTTCCCTCTAAGGCTCAGGACGCATAAGTACGACGCAACAAGGTCCGGCATGGGAACCGTCGTAAATGCGCCCTGAATGGCGGCATTTACGAGGCGATCCCGCTGGAATTCGACGCGCACACACTCGAACGACGTCAAGCGGATCGCGACGGTTGGTCCGTGGCTGTGGCGGACGGGTTCAGGCTAGCCATCGAGATCTTGGATGTTGCAAAATCTGATCTGGGGTGCGCCATAACCCGGCGCATGAGACTTCTATGAAAACACGCACGTCATTTTTTCTTGCCCTGCTGCTTCCGTTCCTTTTATTCGTCGCTCTTGTGTCACTCGCTCAAAGCAGGCCCCGCATTCGCCCCCGACACAATGGACACGGTTCTCTACGGCGCCGCGTACTACACCGAGTACATGCCCTATGACCGCCTGGAACAGGACGTGCAACTCATGCAGCAGGCGGGCATCAGTGTGGTTCGCATGGGTGAATCGAGTTGGGGCTTGTGGGAACCGCAGGACGGCCGTTTCGAGTATGCCTGGATGGATCGAGTGATTGACCGCATGCAGAAAGCGGGAATCAAAGTGATTCTTGGGACCCCCACTTATTCGGTTCCCGCCTGGATGTACAAGGAGCATCCGGAAATCTTCATCACACGCTTCGGCGGACAAACGATCACATTTGGGATTCGGCAGAACACAGACCTGATGAATCCTGTTTACCGCTCTTACTGTGAGCGCGTGATTCGCAAGTTGCTCGAGCACTATAAGAACAACCCCACAGTCATTGGATGGCAGATTGACAATGAAACTTCCTCGGGCGCCGCAGCCAATCCCGATGTCCAGGCTGGGTTCGTGAGCTACCTGCAGAAGAAGTTCCAGACCGTGGACGAACTCAACAAGCTCTGGGGATTGAATTACTGGGGCCAGCGGCTCAACGATTGGAGCGAAATTCCTCCGCAGGAGGGCATTATCAATCCCGGATGGAAGCTCGAATGGCAGCGTTATCAACAATGGATGACCACCGATTTCCTGGCCTGGCAAGCCGGCATCGTAAACGAGTACAAGCGGCCGGACCAGTTCGTCACCCACGATCTCGCGGGTCCGCCGCGTTCTGAAGTCAATGAGCATGACATCGCCCGCACTCTGGACATCGTGGCCGCCAATCCCTACCACGGCACCCAGGACCAGTTCGATGGGCTGGTTTCGACCATGGCGGGCGATTACAGCCGTTCGCTAAAGCGGACAAATTACCTGATCACCGAAACCAACGCGCAGAGCATCGAGTGGGACTCCAAGCGGCAATTTCCGCCGTATGATGGACAACTCCGCCTCGACGTCTATACCCACCTTTCGTCAGGCGCGAACATGGTCGAATACTGGCATTGGCACTCCATCCACTACGGGCAGGAGACGTACTGGAAAGGAGTCCTCTCGCACGATCTGGAGCCGAATCGCGCCTATGCCGAAGTAAGTCGTACGGCGCACGAGTTACAACGCATCGGACCTGAGATCGTCGACCTTAAGCGAAGCAGTAAGGTTGCCATCCTCTACAGCGACGACTCGTATTACGGCATCGAGTTCATGAAATTCAGCGATAAGGTCAATTACCGCACCATTCTGCGGCAGATGTACGAAACTCTGTATCGCCAGAATGTCGCTGTCGATTTCATCTTTCCGGAAAGCACCAACCTCTCCGATTACAAGGTCATCATTGTTCCCCCTCTCTATGTTGCCAGCGACGAGACATTGAACAGGCTGGTGGATTACGTTCACGGCGGCGGCCATCTGGTGATGTCGTTCAAAAGCGGATTCACCAACGAGTACGACACCGTCCGTTGGACGATGGCACCGGGACCGCTTCGCAAAGCGGCAGGATTCCGCTACCAGGAATTTTCAAATCTCGCCACGCCTCTGGCATTGAAAAGCGATCCCTTTCACGCCGGAGCCGGCAACAAAGTCTCCGAGTGGGCAGAGATGTTGGTCCTCGAGGGTGCGCAATCGCTGGCGTATTACGACCATCCATTCTTCAGCAAGTACCCGGCGATCACGCGCAACCGTTTCGGCAATGGGACTCTGACCTATGAGGGTACCGTGCTTTCAGACACGTTGCAGACCAAGCTGCTGCTGGACGTACTGCAGATGGCGGGACTCACTGGCCCGGACCAGGAAATTCCCGCGACCGTGCGCGTGAAGCATGGCACCAACCGCAACGGCAAGACGATCCACTACTATATGAACTATTCGAGTGATTCGCAGACCTTCAAGTACCCGTACAAGCTGGGAGAGGATCTGCTGACGAAAACGAGCGTAGCGCCTTTCCAGGCAGTCACCCTCAAACCGTGGGATCTCGCGATCCTCGAAGAGAAATAACTCATCGCTGCGGGAATTCCCATTGGCCTGACTTGGCGGAGTTGAAGATGGCTTCGATCACGGCCATGTTCTTGATGGCATCCTCGACCGAGACCGGAACTTCAGTGTTTTCCAAAACGGCCTTGGAGAAAGCATCTCCCTGCAGAGTGTACTGATCGCATACAGGAAAGGTCTCGGTGGTGATACTGCTGCCGAAGAGGTTACTTCCGTCGTCGATGAAGAGGCGAATGGGACGATCCATCGGCGCGTTGAAGGGGATTTCGATCTCGATGCGACCATGAGTGCCAAAGAAGTGGATGCGCTGGTAGGGGACCAACTGCGTACTGCACGTAAAGATGGACTGGCCGCCAGGGAAGTCGAGAATCGCCGAGGTCAGCCGGTCGATGTGCATCTGGGGATCGCGGTCGACGCAGGCAACGACCCGTGTAGGCTGCTGTGCGAATGCATAGCGCGATGCGTGGATCAGGTAGCAGCCGATGTCCAGGAGGGCGCCACCGCCGCATTCGACCTGATTGCGGATATTGGCTGGGTCGATGTTGAAGTAGCTGAAGACGCCGACGATGGAGCGTAGTTCGCCGACGCGGCCTTGGTCGAGAAGTTCGCGCAGGCGGAGCCATTGGGGACAGCTTCGGATCATGAAGGCTTCGCCGATCTTGACTCCGGTACGCGTGCGGACGGCGAGGAGCGATTGGGCTTCCGCGACGGTGAGGCTGATGGGCTTCTCGCAAAGAACATGCTTGCCGGCTTCAGCGGCCTTAATAGTCCAGGGAACGTGGAACTGATTGGGAAGAGGATTGTAGATGGCGTCGAGATTGGGGTCGGCGAGAAGTTCCTCATATGAACCGTACGCCGTCGGAATGCCAAGGGCGGTTGCCGCGTGCTGGGCCTTCGCGAGACTGCGGGATGCGATGGCGTCGACGCGGGTGTATTGGCCTTGCTGCATAGCGGGGATGACTTTCTGGAGACCGATGTCGGCGGTGCTGAGAACTCCCCAGCGGAGCTTGTTGGACATGATCATAATAATAAGGCCGAGAGCCACGCCGCGCATGGCAATTCAGGAGGAAACCAGACTTCGCAGCGCTATCTCTGCAACTCATTCCTGTAGACAACGCCATTCTTCATGACGAAGCTGACGCGCGCGAGCACGGAGATGTCCTGCAGCGGATCGCCGGGAACTGCGATCACATCGGCATAGAAGCCCGGCTTAAGCTGGCCGATCACGTCCTGCTTGCCGAGCAGGCGCGCGCCGTTCAACAGGCTGGCGCGGAGCACATCGACGGCGGCCATTCCATACTCCACCATCAACTCAAACTCGCGCGCCTGGGTGCCATGCGGAAAGGGGCCGACATCGGAGCCCACCGCCATGGGGACGCCTGCCGCCAGTTGTTTGCGGAACTCGGCGGCATGGAAGGCCAGCAGGGCGCGCTCACGCTCGGCAAAGGCGGGCGAGTCAGCATGGGCAGCGAAGTACTCGGAGATGGCAAAGGTGGGGACGGCGTAGATCTGCTTCTCGCGCATGATGCGCATGGTTTCGGGACTGAGCTGGTCGGCGTGATCGATGGAGGCGACGCCGGCTTGGGCCGCGTAGAGAGCTCCGGGCTCGCCGGTGCAATGCACGCCCACACGCTTGCCTACACGAGCCGTTTCCTGGACGGCGGCCGCGAGTTCGGCCTCGGTGTACTGGTAGGGCGTGGTGAACTTGCCGTCGGCAAAACGGTCGGCTCCGGTTTGATAAATCTTGATGAAGTCCGCACCCTCCTTGAGCTGCTGCCGAGTGACGGAGACGAGTTCGCCGGCATTGTTGGCGTAGGTGGCATTGGATGAAATGTGCTCGGCGGGATTGAAGTGGATGGCGTCTTCATGGCCTCCGAGAATGCTGATGGCGTTGCCGCTGACCATCATGCGCGGGCCGGGAATCAGTCCGGAGTCGATGGCGTTGCGCACGGCGGAGTCGGCCGAGCCCGCGCCCTCGGTTCCCATGTCGCGCTCGGCGGTGAAGCCCGCCATCAGATCGTCGCGAGCTGCGATTTCAGCGAGGATCGTGCGCTCGGGCACGGATTCGACGACGGTTTGCAAGTCCTCGGCTCCAGGATGGAGGAAGAGATGGACGTGGGCGTCGATGAGTCCAGGCATCAGGGTTGCCGCGCCCAGATCGATCACCGTGGCGCCGGCAGGATGCGCGACCGAGGAGCCAGCTTCAACAATGCGATTGCCGCGTACCAGCACCTCACCGGGGCTCGCGAGCCTGCCCTGCTCCACATCGAGGATGTGGGCTGCGTGGAGCACGATGATGTCGTTCGCCGGACTGGCGGCGGGGGCGACGGAAGATTGAGCGTGGAGAGCAGGTGCGGTGGCAAGCACCAGAATAAAGACGAACGCGGTAGCGGAGCGCAAGGACAAGAACGAGAATAAAGATCGGAACATGCGCAAAATACTAGCACGCTGGCCCGGTCGAATCGGCGCCGAGAGAGGCGCTTAGCGCTCAGCCTGGCCAGGATTTGGGATGTCGGTTTTCCTTCTGAATGTGTTGTTGATGAAGTCATAATCCAGCCGCTCAGGAAACAGAGCCGATCAATTAGAATCCCTTGCTGAGAGCAGTTCATCGTTGGTTCCGATGCAAATGCAACCGTCCGGAGTTATCCGATGAAGCGCATCATTCTTTTTCTGATTGTGAGCGCGATCATGGCTGCAGCCCAGCCCAAGGCGCTCTTCTACATGACCGACAGCCCTAACTCCGTGAAGTCGTTCACCGAGCACGCGGACAAAATCGACATTCTCGTGCCTGCCTGGTATGGCGTTGACGGCAACGGACTCATTTGGGGTGGACCGAATCCGTTCGTGCTGCAGACAGCGGCGCAGCACCATGTGCCGGTTATGCCGATCGTAGCCACCACCGCGCAGGCCGAATTGCACAAACTGTTCACGACTTCTGCGGCGCGCAAGGCGTTCATCGACGCGATTCTCAGCGAGTGTAGGAAGAACGGATACAGCGGCTTTCAAATCGACTTTGAAAATGTGCCGTGGATCGACCGCGATCTACTCTCGGACCTGGTGGCCGAGACCGCGGCAGCGCTCCACAAGGAAGGCTTGCAACTTACTATCGCCACCGTGCCCAACGCTCCCGGCGGTCCGGGCAAGAGCGCTTATTCGCACTGGCTCTACGCCAATTGGCGCGGCGCATACGATCTGAAAGCCCTGGCCCAGGCCGCCGACCTGATTTGCCTGATGACTTACGATCAAAACACTCGATGGACGGCGCCCGGCCCGGTCGCGGGTTATCCGTGGACGGTGCAACAACTGGAATACGCGCTGCAATTCGTTCCCAAGGAAAAGCTGTCGCTGGGCATTCCAGTTTATGGATATCACTGGTTTGCCGGGGACCCCGGCAAGGATGAGAAACCGAACCCGACCGCCGAATACATCGGACAGCAGGAAGTCGACCAATATCTGGCTGCCTATCACCCCCATTCCGAGTGGGACTCATACGACCGCACGGCCTGGTTCTACTTCTATAGGGACGATAGTCGCGAGTGGGTTTTCTACACCGACAAGCGCGGATTCCAAGAGCGCCTGAATTTGGCCCGCGACCGCAATTTGCAGGGCTTTTGTTCGTGGGTGCTGGGGGCCGAGGATCCTGCAATCTGGACCGTGTTGCCTTCGCACAAATGAGAATTTATGACTTCGCGAACCCCTGCTTCGCCGGGCAAGGCACGCCATACGGTCCTAATAGCGTGCTCGAACGCGAAGCACTCCTTCACACGGATTGCTGAGGCGCGAATTTCCAATCCGCTGCGGCCTCTGATATGATTTCCGTGAGAGATCAAGCACACGCCAGCGTGCTCCCACTCCTCAGTAGCTCAATGGCAGAGCATCCGGCTGTTAACCGGAGGGTTGTAGGTTCGAGTCCTACCTGAGGAGCCATTCTTTTCAGCCATTTGCAGATACCCCACAAATGAACTTGGAACCGTTTGGAACCGTTGTGTTCCGAAGTTGGAGAGAATTGGGCTTTCTCTGATGAGAAACCGGGTTCTCCAGTTGACGCAGTTCTTTCGTGCGCTGGCTGAAAATCTCCCGCGTCCGTGAGTTGATGGCCGAGCGCACGCTCGCCTGAATTTCCTGCATGTAAATTTCAGCTGTGGTCTTGATGCTGGCGTGCCGCAAGATCTGCTGCGCGTCCTTCATCGTCCCGTGCCCTTGCAAGTCGGTGCCCAGCGTGCGGCGCATCACTTGGAAGGTCACGAGTTTCCGGGGAATACCCAGCTTGTCGGCAATGGGATGGATTCTCCATTTGAGGAAGTTCCGTCCCTGACGCGGCACGACTTCCCCTTTCCGTCTGCCACGACCGAATGTCGGAAACATGAGCGCATCGGGTGAAGTGTTTTTCGATACGCTCCGCCAAGCTTCAATGATCGGTATCACGTCTTCCGCTATCGGGATCGCATTGCGGCTCTCCCGTGTTTTAAGCCTGCCTTCGTAGAGCTGTCCTTCGAACGCAGTGTTCAGCGGAATCAGTTTGTCTCCGGCGTACGACTTCCATGTCAGCCCGAGCGTCTCGCTGGTTCGGGTTGCGCAGAACAGGGCGATACTCATCAGGCAAAGATCGTGGACATCTTCGATCACGCTGATGAGGTCGCTGATCTGTTTCGCGGTCATGGTCGGACGTTTCACTTCTTTGGTCTGGGGCATCTTCAGTTCCTCGGCAGGATCTTCCTGTAGGAACTTCAGCTTGCGCGCCAGACGCGTGATCGAGCGGATGTTCACGAACGTGTGTCTCACAATCGATTCCGAATAACTCTCGGCGAGTTTGTTGAGATGGACCTGCAGTTCGAAAAGTCCAACCTCGCGGATCGGAACACTCTTGAAGTTCTCGACCAGGTATTTCTGGATCTCGAACTCGGTTTTCTGTTTTGTAGCGGGCCGCCAGCGCCCGCGACGCATGGGAATGTACTTCTCGGTGACGAACCAGCTGAGAGTCACGGAATCATCCGCTTTCGCAATGAATGAGCTAGTGCCCCTTCCGTTCTCCTGCTGCAAGATGGTTTGTAGCTTTTCTTCTGCCTCCCACTTGCGGAGGTCAGACTTTTTTCCCAAAACCACCTTTCTGGTTCTTTCAACCTCCTCTCCGTTCCGACCTCTCAGGTACACACGAAACTTGCCATACCACTTCTTCTCCCGTGCCCCTTGCAGGTACACGGTGCCCTTCTGATAGACCATTGCCATTCCAGCGTTCTCCTATCTGGTCCATCGTTGGTCGCGGAGAACAGTATTGTTCATACACTGTCCCGCATGATTTTGGAAGCTGTGGATGACAAGTGAGACAGGAGGAAATTTTCGATGTCTTCTTTACGAAATCGGAGCAACGGTCCCAGCTTCACAACAGGGATTCTGGGATGGCGTCTCGTTGCGTGGTCTCGCACCCAACGCTCGGAGACCCCGAGACGCTCCGCAACGGCTTGAGCGGTTAGCAGACTCTGCTCCGAGAAAAGAGGTTGGGTCTGCGAATTGTGAATTGATCTGAGTGTCATCGACATCCCCCTGGCTGGTGTGGGATTTGTGCACAACCTCTCTGGGCGTCAGCAACTGGCTGAAGGTCCAACAGGCGCAACCACGCTCGATCTCGCTCTTCTACACGGCGGGACCAGACGTCGCACTTGACAATAGCCCATAAGTTACATATAGTCAATATGTAACGTTACTTTTTATTCGTTGTAACCAGAGAGGGCCTTCATGGTAGAGAACGCCGCGACCCCGCAGCAGCCAGTGATCTCCATTCGCATCTCCGATGCTCTGCGCTTAAGGCTTGAAACCCTGAGGAAAATCATATCCCTCAAGACTGGCCAAACCGTCTCGACATCGGAGGCCGCAAAGCAGCTTCTTGAGTCCGCCCGAGACGACCGTCTTGAGTTGGTAAACCTGCTTGCAGAGCCAACCGATTCCCTGCTGAGAATTCGTGGGAAGGCAGACTCAGGACTCTCACTTTCGCAGGCAGAATGGACCATGGTGGCCCATTACTGTGCGGTGGGAGCAGAGTCGTTTATGAATACCGCACAAGGCCAGATTTCCTACGAGACCCTGGCCGAAATCCTGGAGGCATTCCTTGCCGCTTACGCCATCGCACGTAGACCGAAGAAGTCCATGCGGGATTTTGTGTATTTGCGGACTCTTCCAGGGGACAAACAGGTCGATGCCAAGGAAGTTGAAGACATTGGAAGCGATGACGTGCGCCGGGTGGTGAATCACACCATTCAGATGCTAAGGAACCCGGCTCAAAAGCGGCGAAAACCGTTACTTGCGGTTCGCAATCTCTACACACTTCTCGATGAGGAAAAGTTCTCAAATATTGAGAAGCTCAACGAGGTGCTTTGGCCGCACTGGTCGGCTCTATGGAAGGTGTGTGCGCGCGGCCACTATTCAGCTCACCGCAAGCCCCTGCGAGAGAAGGTGCCCGCGGAGACAGACGACGAGGATTTTGAGCTTGCGGTTCAGCCGGCATTACCCTCTTTGGAAGAAGGCGGATACCGCCTGGATCTGGTGCGGGAAGAGGGGAATGAGTTCTCCCCTCGTTTGCAGTTTCCTGGAACGCTTGCCCCGCAGTATCCGGTGTGTGGATACCCGAGGATTGCGGAGTTCCGAAGGATGCTGGAAGAGCTGGATTTGGAGCGGGATCTTTGCCAATGGCAGGGGTACTACTTCTATGCTCACACGGCGATCCTGGAGGACGAGGGAAGGGGAGTGTTTTTCTTTGCGCGCGAGAACGGCATCACTTTCCGATTCCCGATGGCCCACTGGCAGTCGATCCGGAATCTGTTTCGACGCGCATGGCAGGCCCCCGAGGTGATCCATACGTGGGAGGCTCAGGTGCTGGAATATGGCGAGCTGTAAAAACGCGCTGCTTCGCAGCGGAAGAAGGGTGGTCGCGGTAGGGATACGGATTGCTCCGTACCCCCCGCACAGATCCGTACGGGCGGATTTCCCGCATACGGCTCTTGCCTCAGGTCGTGACGCGCAGACGGCACGAAGGATAAGGATGGCAGATACGGGCCGGAGGCAGCCAGCGGCGGATGAGCCGGTTCATTCGCTCCCACAGAACGCGACCATGCTGGCTTCTTCTGCACAGCGTTCGATGCCAGAGGTTGCTCACGGTGAAACGAAAGTGAGCCAGAGCATGTCCTTTGCCCGGTACTCCGAAGTAACGGAAATGCCCGCCCACAACGGACTTCAACCACTTACCGACTTCAGGAAC
>Ga0182011_10001214_pt1 | contig 22606 bp, 14 predicted proteins | sample 711E1DmetaG_FD_120481 | JGI IMG/M metagenome (GOLD analysis project Ga0182011, IMG submission 120481) | Permafrost microbial communities from Stordalen Mire, Sweden - 711E1D metaG | ecosystem: Environmental > Terrestrial > Soil > Wetlands > Permafrost | place: Sweden: Stordalen | collected...
AAACAAGGCGCCGGTGCTGCTTTGGTCCAGGATGAAGCCGCTGCCGTCCGAATGGTGAGATGATATGTCGATGTTCTCGAAGGACACGTTTCTGCGAATGATGTTGTCTTGGTAGCTGCCACCCGCGGTATACAAGTTGACCCCACTAGACCACGACGGCTGCTGATTCCCATTGTGGGCAACGATGCTTTGCTGAATCAGCACACCCGTCGCCTTGTAGAAGGCGATGCCGTTGACGCCATTGCCGTCCGCAATGCAATTTATGAACTGAATGTGGCTCGAAGGATTGTTCCACCCGTTGGAGAAGCCGCTGGACTGCCAGTTGCGCGAGGCGATGCCGTCGAAGATCACGTACTGCACCACAGCGTTGGGCTCCGCGCCACAGCCGACCCCGTTTCCGCCGTCAAGTATCGGCAGTTGGCCGTCGACGGCCTTGAAGGTAATCCACGCCCCTGAATTGCCGCTTGCTCCATTGCGAATGTACTGACCCGAGTACGTTCCGCCGAGAAGATAGATGGTGTCGCCTGGCTGAAATGTCTTGCCGCTCAGGTTGTAGTCGAGGGCGCAAGGCGCCGCCTGGGTGCAAGCCGCACTGCTGAGTCCACTGGGGCCGTAGTAATACATCGCAGCATGCGCCGAAGGCACGATGGCCCAGGTGGCCGACAACAAGGTGAAAAAAATGATCTTTGGCTTCACGTCTTGCTACTCTTGGCGATCGGCCCGCCGCAGGTCACTCACCCAACGGTACGGGTGCAGTAGCAGCTATCGCCCCGTCTGGCTCAGCTACGCTACCGCTCACAGTGTGCCTTCTACCCCTTCCCGCGCCCTCTGCAAGGTCGCGCCGGTCGCGAAGACGCCTCCCTGGCGCACTCGGGCACGACCGAAGCCGAGGCCCTTGCAGAAACCCCTCTCCAAACTGCTCGTCAAGCAGCGCCTCGCGCAGCGATTCACCGACGAATGATCCTCCCGGCCTCCACGGCCCCGGAACCACAGGTTGGCGCGCAGAGACAGCCATGCCCAGGGCCGTCACCAAACCCACACTTCCCATTCGGTTCGCCTTTCCTGTTAGCCCAGCAGGGTGCTATCGTTACACGAAGCTCTTTGGGCTACAGGCGAATGACCATGGTTCAATCTTCGAATAGCCGCCGACTACCGGCAAGGCTGCGTCAGGTCGTGCGAGCAACCTGGAACGTAACGCGCTGGTTCTTGCTGACCACAGGCATGCTCCTCGTGCTGTGGAGCTGCAACGCCCATCCCATGTCGAGCGGGACATTCGGCCATGTGTGGTCAGAAGAACCCGACGCAAGCACTGCCTCAGGCGGAACCACGATTGCCACGACGACCGCTTCCTCGTCTTCCGGGCGGAACCCGTTCGCGAGCGGGGGAACTGTTAGCACAGGCGGCGTGCCGGCGTCTGGCGGTACGGTGACTATGGGCGGCATCGAAGGCATGGGCGGCAACACAGCCGTCTCTACAGGCGGCACCACCATTGCCACGACGAGTTCAACCGGGGGCCAAGCTGCTCACGATGCTGCCCCGCCCCCCCCTCCCGATACCCGGCCGCCGTCGCCGGATCTATCGCCGGACCAGGGCGAGACCTTCTCTTGTCCAGTCGGGGAGGTCCGCATGCACATACGAGACATCTGGTCGAGCGGGGTCAACCCGACCATGAACACGATGTCTGCTCCACCGTTGTCGGTTCTCGTCATCAACCCAACCGGGAGCTACGTGCAGTACGGTGCGCGCCAGGACTCGGCGAGCTGTTCTTGGTATTCGGTGTGTATCCCCAACACCTTGACCACTATCCAGATCAAGCCGATCGGTCCTGATGGCTGCCCCAGCGGCAACCCCTCGGGCGACTTCGATATCTCGAAACTGGCGCCCACCAGCCCTGACATCTGGCTTGACTACACCGGCCCGTCCAGCACCCTGGCTGCTGACTACAGCGCCTATCCCAACGCCACTGTGGGAAACCAGCATTTCCGCCTCACCAACGACAAGACCGTGGTCGCTTCCGAAGCGTGCCCGCAAGGACAGCCCGATCAATCCGTCCCGAGCGGTTACATCAAGGTTCACTTCCGCTGGCCCTGGGGCGATCCGCAGGAGACCGGATTCCCGGGCTCGGCCTGTGGAAAGGTCAAGCTGGGCTACGACACGCCCCCCTACCCCAGCAGCCTGAAAGTCACTGGGGTGGGCTGCGAGATGCAGGCCATGCTCGAATACCAGGACGGCAATTGCCCCTGGTACTTCGTGCTCATCCCCACCAGCGACTGGACGAAGACCGCCGCAAACCCGGTGAACATCACATTCCGTTACCCTGATGATAGCGTGGGTTTGTGGACGCCGAATCTGCCCCTGCCCGTGCTCACTACCGGCGTCAACGAATACTGGATCGGCTACGCGGGCGCGCCAGACAACACCGCGGCGTCCATTCCCATGTGCATGGACTGGTCACAAGATCCACTCACCTACTACTTCTACACGAAGAACCCCGGTCCTGGATATGCCTACTGCGGTGGGTCCACCGGCCCGGTCGATCCCTGCAGCCCGCCGGTTCCAAACAACTTCCACACCGTCCACTTCCGCTATATCTGGGCCGGACAGAAGACCTTCACTTTCTTCCCCAAGCCCGCGCTCATGCCCAAATGGATGGAAATGGAGGTGACCAGCAACAAGGTCATCTGTTTCCGCGAGGCCGATCGCCCGTGGTTCAATTGTCCTGTCCCTGATGCATTCTTTGTCGCGAATGCCACCTGGCGGGCGGTGGACAAGACCCACAACCCCGAGTGGAACACCGTCCAGCCGCGTCCCTTCCCCGACACGCCTAACGAATACTGGCTGCGCTGGGACTACGGCAAACCCGACATCCCGGCCACCAGCCGTTTCAAGTTCTTCACCTACTATCCGGACGGAGACGGCGGCGATTGGTCCGCCACGGGCAACTGGAACGACAGCGCCTGCGCGCCCAAACCGCCGGCCACGCCCATCACCGTGGGATTCGGGGGTTGGTTCCCGTACGCCAGCACCAACTACCTCTATCCCAACGGAGGATCGTTGGCCTACATCTATACCGAGGTAGCTAGCGTCCAAGAGCTGCTGAATACCTTTGTGTACCAGCGGTACCTGATCTGGAGAGACAACTACGTCACGACCACCGATACCGTGTGCGGCCCGGGTACCGCGCGCATCAAGACCGACCCACCCAAGACGGTAAGCGAGGGCCAGGGCTATGGTATGGCCATTGCCGCTGCCATCGGCGACCAGCCAACCTTCGATGCCTTGTGGAATTTCGTCCGGCATTTTCTCTCGCAAGCCGCGGACAAGTACTGTGGCGGCCTCATGGGCTGGATGTGGGATGGCAGCATTCCGTGCCGGACGCTCGATTCGCCCTGCGATCCGGCCAAGGAAAGTTGCGGCGGGAATGAAGACAGCGCCTTCGATGGTGACGTGGACATCGCGATTGGGTTGGTGTTCGCAGCCCTGCAATGGCCGGATAAGTACACCCAATTCGCTATCGACTGGCTTACCAAGATGGAATGCGAGATCGACACCAAGGCCGACGGAATCTGGAACTACCCCACGGAAGGGGACACCGGACCCAAGGACTGTCAGAACTATCCCAACGGGCCTTGCACCTACCAGACCGGCAACATGTCGGTAAACGTGCACATGGATTACTACCCACCGGGATATTTCCGGGTGTTCGGGGATTTCTTGGCTGCCAAACTGGGCAGCGCGGCAACGGCGGCCAACGGGCAGACCCACCAAGCTTTCTGGTACAAGACCGCCCAGACCGTCTACGAGATGCTTGAGCGATGCTACGACCAGGCAGGGTTGCAGCCGGGCTTTGTCGGGTACGAAGGCTCAATGAGCGCTCCCTGCTCCAACGTTGGCGGTGGCCAACCCTACGAATGGGAGCGTTTCTTGTGGCGTGTGGGCATCGACGCTGCCTGGTTCGGCGACAATACCAGCCTGCCGGAAAATGCCGCCAACTCCTCTAATCACTATCCCGGCAAGACGCGCGTCCAGGCGGAGATCGACAACGTTCAAAACTACTTCAATAGTTTCTACAAGAACAATCCGCCCGAGCCCAATGCCAATCGGTTCTCGACGATTTGTGATTCAATGGGTCCAGATGGCACCGTCAGCGGTTGCGATCCGGCCAATGGCCACAACTCCTATACGGTCAACTCGGCCATGTGCTCGTATGTCAGCGTGTACAATGATGGCGGGGCCACCACCTCGGACATCCGGCAGGAAGCCATGGAAGAAGCCGTGTCAACCACCGTCGAGAATGACAGGTACTTCCAGGAATCGCTCGGCGTCTATTCCATGCTCTTCCTGTCAGGCAACTTCCCGAATCCGATGACCGTGCCGACGACTCCGTAGGCTAGAGCAGCCCGCGCCCGCCACTGCGGAAGGCATTGCCCGCAGACCTCGCAAGTGCGCTAGAAGAGACGCATGTCTCGTGTCCTGATTCGTCTTGCCACAGTCCTTGTCGCCGGCCTCGGCTGTCAGCGCGCACCTTTGCTTGCGCACGCGGCGGCGCCTTCTTCTGCTGGCTCGCCCAAGGCGGCCCCGTCGGCCGCGCCGCGACTGGATGAGTCCGGGCCGCGCGTGGATCTGTTGGCCAACCGAGCTCTCTGGCACCTGTTTCAGAGAGGGCTGACCATTCCTTTTGGCAGCGAAGGATTCAGAAAGTACACCCAGGAATACGCCAGCCCGTGGCGGGGGGTGAGCAAGCTGCAAGATCGCGCCGGTCGCGTCTTGGGCTCCACCACCAGCAGCTTGCGCTTTCCCTGGGAGGGCGAAACCGGGGCAGCCACCATCGTCGTGCGCATGAGCGGGGAGTCCGGACAGCGGCTGTCGTTGCGCCTGAACGGCAGGCCCTTGAAGACGGCTGCGCTGGCAAGTGGCTGGCAGACAGTGGCCGTCAGCGTGCCCACGGGCGTGCTTCGCACGGGCGAGAACGATCTCGGCATCGCGGTGGCCAGAAAGGGCGCACTCTTTCACTCGCTGGAGGTGCTGGCCGGCCCAGCGCCCGAGCCGGCTGACGCCTGGCCCGCATCGCCTGTGGTCACGGCCAACGTCGCCGGACAAGAGAAGGCCGCTCTCGCCGGATTTCGCCGCTATGCCATGCTCTTGGAAGTCCCGCGCCAGTCGTTCCTGGTGCTCGAAACCGCAGCAGCGCAGGCAGCCGCGCACCTGCGCGTGTCGATGCAGCCCGAAGGTCAGCCGGCGCAGATCCTGTTCGACGAGACCCAACCGCCAGGGCGCTGGCAACCTCATACGCTTTCGCTGGCGGCCCTGGCCGGGAAGCTGGTGAAGCTTGAATTCGTCGTGGTCGACGGCGGCGATGGGTTGTGGGCCGCGCCGCGCATCCTGCTGGCTGCGGCGCCGTCGCTCCCGCGCCCCAAACCGGTGCGCAACCTGGTGCTCCTGATCGGCGATGCCATGCGCGCCGACAGTCTCGCGCTCTACCACCAGACCAAAGTTCTCACCCCGCGAATCACCGAGGCCGGCCACAAGAGCGGCGTGGTCTTTCTTAACACCGAGGCCGCCTCGCCTTCATCACCGCCCTCGCATGCCAGCATCCAGAGCGGCACCTTGCCGCGCGTGAACGGCATCTTGGGCGACAAGGCCAAGCTCAACCCGGGCACGCCCATGATCAGCGCCGTACTGGGCGCGGACAAGATCGCCACCGGATATTTCGGCGACAATTCATTTGCCATGGGCCGGCTTCGGGCCGCGTCCAAGTGGACCGCGTATCATCAGCCCTCGCAGGAAGGCAAAGGTGGCGGCTGCCCTACCCTTGTCAAGATGATGCTGGGCTTCGCCGACGAGCAGATCAAGGCAGGACGGCGCTTTTTTCTGTCATCCATCGCCTTCGAGCCGCACACGCCGTATATCTATCACCAGGGCATCACTGAACACTACGTGAAGGGCGAGTTCGACCCGGCCATCGGCAAGAGCCCCGACGGCGTCATCCTGACCGCCATCGTCAAGGGAAAACTGCCGATGACCCCAGCGCGCTGGCAGCAACTGCGCGGGCTCTATGACGGCGAGGTCGAATATCTCGATCAGTGTTTCGGCACGTTGGTCGATAGCCTGGCGACGCGCGGCCTGCGTGACGACACGGCGGTCATCCTGCTGGCGGACCACGGCGAGGGCTTTTTCGAGCACGGCAGTCTGGGCCATGCCTACGGCCACTGGTTCGAGGTCACGCAGGTGCCGCTGGTGCTGTGGGTGCCGGGCCTGACTGACAAGGAGATTACCGTCGACACAACCGTCAGCCACATGGACGTCGCGCCCACCATCCTGGATCTGATGGGTCTGCCACCCGAGGCGCGCATGCAGGGACAGAGCCTTCTGCCACTGGCCCTGCGGCAGGGCCCGTGGACACCGCGCGTGATCCCGTCGGAGTATGGTCGCAGTTACTCGCTGCGAGCCGCCAATCTGCGCTACATCGTGGACTATTCCGGCAAGGAAATGCTCTACGACACGGTTGCCGATCCCATCGAGAAGACCGATGTCAAAGGCCAGCGCCCCATGGCCCTACGCTACCTGCGTGACTGCGCCGGCTTCTATCTGGCCCATCGTACCCGCTGGCACGAGGCCACTTGGGGCACGGTCAACAATCAGACCGAGGAATTCGTGAAAGCGACGGGCGGCTAGCTCGCCGGCCGTGCGGGCTGGCGCTTGCGGCGGATGAGTTCCAGTTGGCTTTCGGAGAACACGTAGTGCTCGCCGCAGAAATTGCAGGTGACCCGAGCCTGGTTGTCCTGCAGGATCATCGCCTGCAGATCCTCCTGGTGAAGCATCTCCAGGGTGGCAGCGGCGCGCGCGCGGCTGCACGTGCAGGCGAATGTCACCGGCCGACGGTCAAGTGTCTGCAGGCTCTCGGACACAGGCCCAAGCAATCGGCGCGCAAGAGTCTCGGCGTCCAGCCCACCCGCCGCTTCGTGCAGCACCTGACCCAGTCGCTGCTCGTCCAACGTCTGGCGAATGAAGTCGACCAACGCCTCACCCCCCGCCTGCGGCAGTGTCTGCACCAACAGACCCGCCGAAGCGACGATCTCGCCCTCGCCATCGACCAAAGTATCGCAGCGGAGGACGCTGTCGATCTGCTCGCTGGTCGACAGGTACTTTTCCACATCACTGTCGATCTCTCCGGTCGCGAGCGCGCTCTGACCGGCGTAGTTCTGCGCCAGGCCCAGATCGCGGATCACACTCACCACGCCTTTGGTTCCCACCGCCTGCGCCAGGGAAAGGCGGGCCTGCTCGGATGCGCCGACCCAGGGAACTGCGCCGGGATGCTTTAGGTAGGCGCGCACACGACCAGATGAGCGCGCATCCACTGTGATACTGCCCAGCGGCCCGTCTCCGAGAATCTGCAGGGTGACCTGTTCCTCGTCCTTGGTCAGCGTGGCCAGGGTCAGCCCGGCGGTGACCGCCCGACCCAGCGCAACCGCGGCCACTGCACCGGCGCGGTGCCGTCTCGCGATCTCACGCACCGTCTGCGTCGTGGTCACAGCCACCACCCGCGCCCGGCCATTCTCGAGAATGCCACGAATGATCTCGTCGCTGTCGGTCACGTCGCGCCCCGGTCACAGAGAATCCGTCAGTTTTTCGACGAAAACACGATAGCACCGGGATCTCGTTCGCGTCCCGAGGCCCCCGCGCGGGCCTTTTCGATTTCCGCAAGCTCCTGACGGATGCGCGGGAAGGCGTAGCGGATCTGGCCGTTGTCGTCGGTCACCACATCGCCGCCCAAGTCCACCAGGGACCTTGACAGCGCCTCTGCCGCAACCGGCTCGGGCGCCAGCTCCTCGACCGACGCGGCTTGGCCCTGCTTGGCCAGCACCGCTTGCAGCAGGCGTCGGCGGGCGTTGCGCCTGCGCCGGCCCGGCTCGCGCGCCCGCTCGACCAGCCAGCGGCCAAGTGGAACCGCGAACAGCAACGACGAGAAGACCAGGGGATAGTCGTGCAGTAGGAACTCTTGGCCCGGGATGGGTGCGCGCAGGCCGGCCTCAAAAGCCGGTACGATCCACAGCGGCGCCAGCAGGTTGAACCCGTTGAACAGGCTGATGGCCACGTTGGTACCGGTGCGGTTTCCCGTGAGCGGCGGCCGAGCCTCCAGGCGCTCCCAGGCCCAGCGCACCGTCGTCTGAGCCGGCTGCTCTTCGCCTGCTGTCTTGCGGATCTCCTTGAACGCGTAGACCACCACGCCATCATCCGTGACCTCGGGCTCGCCGCCGTAGTTGACCAGCAAGCGGGTGGCCTCCTCCTCGGCGCGCGCGAAATCCCATCCCATCAGCATGACCAAGTCCGCCGCGGCGATGCGGCCATTCTTCTGCCGGATGAAGGCTAGGACCTCTTTTTCTTCGGCCAACGGATCCACGGGCGGCTTGGGCGGCCCGAAGACGAACTCGAAGACCTTCTTGTAAAGGGGCTTGTCCGGGAGCCGGCGGCGGCGGCGGTAGCGGCCGCCATCGTAGCTTGGACCCCAGCCCCACATCCAAAATAGCGGCCAGGTGAAGTCAATGTCACCGCCGCTGTCGCGATCGTCTGAGCTACGCCGCGCGAACAGGACCGCGATCAGCATCGCGACGAACGCTACGAAGTACACGACCAGCGTCGTCACGATGGAGATCTTGAAAAGGAAAGTGAACCCCCTCCATAACCCGTTGCCCAGCTTGGCCAGTTTCTCGCGCAAAGGCACCGCGTCCCTGCGGGTGAATGACGGATCGAACTGATAGATCAACTCGCCGCTCTCGGTGGCTGCGAGATGACTGCGGAATTCCTTGAGCAGACTGCCGAGCGCATCCTCGGCGACCGGCACCGGGAGGCCGGACTTGGCGACTGCATCAGCCTTGGTCAACTGGCCGCCCTGGCCCTTCAGGGCTTCGAGCAGAATGCGGCGCGCCTCGCGTTCGGAGTACGACTTCGCTGCAAAGGTGGTATCGGCCGCCATGCTCCCTGTCATGCCCTACATTGGCGCAATCGCCAAGAGGTTCTCTGCACCCGCTGGCGGTTGCATGGCCGCTGCCCGCGGCTATAGTTGTTGTCTTGGCATTTGTGCAGCAACCTTCGGACGCAGAAATGGATCCGGTGGACAAGAAAGCAGACGACAAAGTGGATGCGGTGGTCGCCACCTTGGTCGACGTTACGCGTCTGCAGGAGTTGCAGGAGCAGCGCGATGCTCTACTCCGCGCGGTGTCGCACGATCTGGGCACGCCCCTGTCCGCCCTGCTCCTGCAGGCACAGATGCTGCAACGATCGCTTGCGCCAGGGGATCGCCATGCCAAACGCGTCGCCACCATCATCGCCAACGGCCAGCGTCTGGCCACCATGATCCGGGACCTGGTGGACTCGGCTCGTCTCGAAAGCGGCCGGATCCAGCTTGCCCGGAAACCCATCAATGTGCAGACCTTCATCACCGAACTAGTTGAAAAGCTGGCGGGAACCCTGTCCACCGAGCGCGTCCGGCTGTCTTTCGAGGCGCGCTTGGCTTCCCTGCCGGCTGATCCCGACCGGCTGGAACGCATCCTGGTGAACCTGCTCAGCAACGCGCTCAAGTACTCCGATGCGCCAGCTGAGGTCTTCGTGCACGCAAGCTGCGCCGACGGGTTCGTTACCATGGCGGTCACCGACCACGGCGTCGGCATTGCCCGGCAGGACTTGCCCCACCTGTTCGAGCGCAGTTCCCGTGCCAAGGACAACAGCCGGCGGGAAGCCCTGGGCTTGGGGCTCTACATCACCGCGATGTTGGTGCGCGCCCATGGGGGCCGCGTTGAAGTCGAAAGCGAGCTTGGCCAAGGCAGCACCTTTCGCGTCCATCTTCCCGTCGACAACGGAGTTGCGACGCCGGTGCCGTAGCGCGGTTTCAGCAACGCGAACACCCACGTGACGGCGCAAACGCCCGCCGGATGGGCTCGACCTCGTCGGGGTAGCAGCCCAAGCGCCGTGCGATCTCCGCCGGGCGCGCGCCCGAGGCCACGCGGCTGGCGACGGTTTCCACCAGATCCGCCCGGATGGCGCGCCCCCCAATCACCGGGAATCCCATGGCTGCGTAGCTTGCGTCGCTTACCTCGGAACTGGGCAAGAACGACACCGCATGGGATCTCGCTGATTCGAGCCGGCGGCCCATCTCGGCCTGGCACAGCAGAGTGCGGTCGCGCAACGCCGCGGGCTGCAGCAGACTGGCCGAAAACACCACGTGCTGGCCCACGCGCACGCCGGCGCGGCCGAACGCGCTGCGATCGCTCGGTGCCAGTGCGCCCACCTGCTCGCACGCGTCGGCGACCAGGACCGTGCCCAGCCCCTGTTCAAGCTGATAGCAAAGGCCGCGCCCTGCCGGCCCCAGGCTGGCCAGCCTTTCATCACGCAAGGGCGCCAGCAGTTGGGCCACCCAATCGCGAGTCCAGGCAACAAGCCGCCGGTGCAGACGCAGCCGCTGGCCGGCGTGAAGGTCATCCACCAACAGCGTAACCTCAGGCCGCAAGCGATCCACGCCCGCTGCCAGCCGCGCCAGCACCCGATCGCCGTCCAGAATGCGGCCAGCATCGTCCAACCGAAAGCGCTCGTGCGCAGCCTCCACCAACCCATCGATCCAGCGTGGGATCGAGTCGCTCAGGTCCGCTTCCTCACGCCGAGTTTCGGCCAGCGGCACGACAGCGCGCAGTTGCTCGCCCAGCGACCCGTCGCGCGGCCCGCGCGAGCGCGTGCGCCGGGATGCGGGATCCACGAAGCGCGCTACCAACCGATCGTGCAGGGCATCGCTTAGGCGATCCTCGATGGCGCGTGCCCGTTCCTGCCATGCCCGGGCGTCGTTCACCCAGCGCGTGTGGTGCGTGATGTACGTCCAGGTTCGAATGAAGGCCATGCGCGCCAGCAGGGTGTCGATGTCACCTTGGGCATCGTCGAGTGGATCGACATGGCGTCGGATCCAGTCGTCTGCCAGTCGCTGGCGCGATCCGCGAAGCTGCAGGAACACGGCGCGCAGAAGTTGGAAATGGTCGTCGAGTTGCAACTGGCGATAGTCAGGGATCTGGCAGACCTCCCACAGCAAGCCGACGCTCTCGGCGTCCCGTGCGTGGGCCATCACCTCGCCGTCTTGCCGCAGCCGCGCCAAAGCGCGCGCGTCTTCGGCCCGGTCCTGAAGTTCGAGGCAGGCAGCGAAAGGCCGCTGGCGCAAGGACGCCGTCAGAGCGTCCACCGAACTGGTGTCGAGATCGCGGCTGCGCCAAAGAATGCGTCTTTGTACCGGAAAGCGATGGTCTTCGATGGCGTGGGTGACCGCGGCCGATAGCGGTGGCAGCGGCGCCAGCGTGGCAAAACGACCGTCATTGTGGTGCCGTCCGGCGCGGCCCGCGATCTGCGCCAGTTCGGCTTCATCTAGCTCTCGCGTCTGCCGGCCGTCGAACTTGCTCAACTCGGCGAACGCCACACAATCCACGTCCATGTTGAGGCCCATGCCGATCGCGTCCGTGGCCACAAGGTAGTCCACTTCGCCAGCCTGGTAGAGGGCCACCTGGGCATTGCGTGCGCGCGGCGACAGCGCGCCCAGCACCACCGCAGCCCCGCCCCGGCGCACGCGCAACCGTTCAGCCAGGCCGTACACCGCACCAGCCGAAAAGGCAACCACAGCGGTGCGCGGGGGAAGGCCGCGCAACGGCAGGGAGCCCGCACCATGCAGGCGTGACAAGCGTGGCCTCCTATCGAGAACCGCGGTGGGTACCAACCGCTCAAGAATGGGCCGTATGGTCTCGGCGCCCAAGAACCAGGTTTCTTGCCGACCGCGTCCGTGCAGAAGCCGATCGGTGAACACATGACCGCGCTCGGAGTGGCCACACAACTGGATCTCGTCGACCGCCACGAAATCCACCTCACGCTCCGCCGGCATGGCCTCGACCGTGCAAACCCAGTAGCGCGGCCGAGGCGGCACACGCTTCTCTTCCCCGGTGACGAGCGCCACCGCTCCCTCACCCACCCGCGCGGTTACCCGGTCGTACACTTCACGCGCCAAGAGGCGCAGGGGCAAGCCGATCATCCCGCTTCCGTGCTGCAGCATCCGCTCGACAGCACGGTAGGTTTTCCCGGTATTGGTGGGCCCCAACTGGGCGGTGATGGATTGGCCACCGTTGCCACGGGGCGGATGCATAGTCCAAAGATCAGCGGATCAACCTTGGTGCTGGCCCAAGCCGTGGAGCTAGGGCGTGGCGCAGCCTCCCTCGTTCTGGCAGCCTGAGCCCATCAGCACGGATGCCGGCCAGACGTTCCCGCAAGACGGATCGAGCGCCACCTCCTGACCGCCCGTGCAAGTGACCAAGTAGAAGGTGAGCGTGTCGTCATACATCACGCTCGCCACGGTTACGCCGGATGCGTCCATCACCGTGATAGCGCCCGTGTTGCTGTATACGTCGTTCCCGTTGTACTCCGTAGAAAAGCAGGTTGCGCCGCCCTTTGTCACGGTCAGGGTTCTGTCATCAGTATTCACGTCGTGGACAACGATCTCCTTGACCCCGTTGGCGTAGCAGGTGTTCGAGCTTCCCGTGTCCAAATCCGTCTGCATGGCACAAGTTCCACTTTCGGCGCAGTCGGTGCCGAGGTTCTTCAGACAGTCCGGCAGCACGCACACGGGGCCACTGCAGACGCAAGCTCCAGTGGATGCAGTGCCGCTGTCGCCGCCGCTGCCTCCCGCGGCTGTCCCCCCAGCCCCACCGCCGCTGCCCCCCTTGACTGTCCCCCCGGTTCCACCGCCGCTGCCCCCATTGGCATCTGTGCCCGCCCCACCGCCACTGCCTCCCTTGGTTGTTCCACCGCCGCTGCCGCCCTTGGCTGTTCCGCCGCCGCTGCCGCCCTTGGCTGTTCCGCCGCCGCTGCCGCCCTTGGCTGTCCCGCCGGCCCCGCCAGCGCTGCCTCCCGCGTCTGTCGTGCTGCCTCCGCTGCCGCTGCCGCCGGTCGCACTCATGCTGGTACCTCCAACGCACACGCAACCTCCCGAGGATGTCGTGGTTCCGCCGCCGCTGGCGGTCGTGCCACCATTGCTTCCTCCGCTGGAGGCCGTGCTAGTCCCGCCACTGCTGCCGCCTGAGGCAAGAGATCCGCCGGAGCCCGATACCCCGCCGCTGGCGGCCGTGCTAGTCCCGCCACTGCTGCCGCCGCTGGCGGCCGTGCTGGTTCCACCGCTGCTACTGCCTCCGCGGGCAGAAGTTCCACCCGAGCCCAGAGACCCGCCGCTGGCGGCCGTGCTGGTCCCGCCACTGCCGCCGCCGCTGCCTCCCTTGGCCGACGTGTTAGTCCCGCCGCTGCTACCACCCGTGGCCGTCGTGTTGTTGGGGCTTTGTGCGCAGCCCTGCACAACCGCGAAAAGGCCAACGATGACCAAGGCGCTTAGTTTCTTCATCTGCTTCTCCTTCTCACTTTTGGGGGCCCATCCTGGCGACCCATCCGAGGTGGGATTATAGGACAGATTCTCCACTTGGCAGCACCAGCTACATCTTGTAGCGCAAGAACCTCACCCGCGGTGAGCCGGAGATCTCGAGATAGAATCCGAAGTCGAAGTCGATGAGGCCAGAAGCTTGCACCAACTGACGGGGCGGATTAGGGAACGGCTGCGCCTGCTTGAACGCCTCCATGGCCGTGTCGTCGAGAAAGTCCACCCCGCAGGTCTGGGCCAGCGAGATCCTGGCCAGCGAGCCATCGGGCCGGAGCTGGACGTGGACCTGGGTCAGACGGTCCTGCGCACCGTAGATGGCGCCGGTTGGGTCGCGGCGCCGGTACTCCTCGACCGGCTTCCAGTGGTCGCGCACCTGCTCCTTGACCCGATTGAAGAAGGTCGCAAACTTCCAACGCTTGGCATTGAGAGCCGTCTCCTCGCCCTCGTCGACGTCGCGCAGGTAGTCCTGGGTTCCGCTGCCCACCGCATGCGCGACCTCCTGTTCGGAGGGCATGAGCGGGGCCACGCCGGGGCCGGGCGAGAGCAGGGACTCGCCTTCGCGTTCCAGCGACTGAAGTCGGCGCGGCCCACCGCCGCCCGACGGGGCGAATAGTCCCTCGGGATCCGAGGGTCCCGTGACCTGTTCGCCCGTCTCACCAGGAACCTTGTCGGGATCGCCCGGGGTTGACAAGGCACTCGGCCTCCTATGCAGGGGGGTGCGCATGGCCAAGGCACCCGCCGATCCCGGGGGCTTGGGCGAGCTCGCCTGGTCAGGTACCGCTGCCCGGTTGCGATCGCTGTCGCCACGTGAGCGCTGCAGTTCGTTGGGATCGAACCTGCCGTACTTGCGGGTTTCGTGCTCGACCGCGGAATCGTACTCGGCGGCAAATCGCGCATTCTCAGGCCGCTTCTCCTCACGCGGCCGGGCCAAATCCACCACCTGCCCAGGAGCCTTGGTCGACTCTTCCTCCTTCTTCAACTGCTCCTGTTTCGCCTTTTCCTCCAGGCGCTCCATATCGGCGATGAGCTTGCGCGCCGTATCGTCGTCAACCGTGCTCACCGCGATGGGTTCGGCCGAGCCCTGGGCCGCAGCCCGCTGCCGCGCCGCCAAGATGTCGGCGTCGCGCGGGGCCCAGATGTGCAGCACCACCCCAGCGACCAGCAGGAGCTGCAGGTGGATGAGCACGGCCAGCGCGGCCCATCGGCCGAGCGAGGAGCCCTTCCGTCGCCGGGATGAATCGAAAATCGCCATGGCGTAAGACCCGCCCTACACCCACTAGTGTAGCCACTTTTCCTCAACAATCACTCTATGGTAGCACGTCCACAGCATGAGCCGCCCCGTGCAAACCGGAAAGCCCGAGCAGCCTCCTAACCGGCCGGCGCAGCTTGTCGAACGCGACCTCTTGCATGGGGTGGGTCGCGCTGTGGCGGACTTCGACCTCATCTCAGAGGGCGACCGGATCTTGGTGGCGGTTTCAGGCGGAAAGGACAGCTATTCCCTGCTCGTTCTACTGGAGACGTTGCGGCGGCGGGCCCCGGTTCACTTCGACCTTGTGGCTGTGCACCTTGACCAGGGCCAGCCTGGCCACGATCCCGCCCCGCTTGCCGACTGGCTGCGCACCCAGGGCTTCGATCACCGCATCGTGCGCGAGGACACCTATTCGATCGTGGTCGACAAGATCCCTGAAGGCCGCAGCTACTGCTCGATGTGCGCACGTCTGCGCCGGGGAATTCTCTACCGCGTGGCCCGCCAACTCCAGTGCACGAAGATTGCGCTCGGTCATCACCGAGACGACGCGGTGGAGACTCTGCTGCTCAACGTCTTCTTCGCGGGCAAGCTGGCCGCCATCCCTGCGCGCTTGCTCAGCGACGATGGCGCGTCCATCGTGATTCGGCCTCTCATCTATTGTGCCGAAGAAACCTTGGCCCGCTTCGCCAAGAGCCAGCGCTTCCCCATCCTGCCTTGCCACCTGTGCGGCTCGCAGCCCGATGCCCAGCGCAAGCAGATGAAGGCCCTGCTGTCGCGCCTAGAAGCCGAGCACCCCAACCTGCGCCAGACCATGCTGGCGGCGCTGGGCAATGTGAATCTGTCTCATCTGCTGGATCGCAAAGCGGGCGAGGTCATTCACCTCGATAGCGGCCCGCCGCCGAGAACGCAGAAATGAAAAAGTGGGACACGGAGTCGGAACTGGGGGGCGGCTAAGAGAATTCAACTGACACATTTGAGATTGGCATCTATCTATGCGTAGTTATGAGCTATTCTTTATCAATTGGCGACAGCAGATCCGCGCCGAGCAAAAGACCGACGCGCCTTCAGTGTTTCCCTCTCTAACGTTGAGATCCGTTATGATCCTAGTAGCTGCGTCACGTGCGCACGCAGGGGTACGATCATGAAAGCAAATCACTCGACGTCCTGGCTGACTCTTTCACTACTGCTCGCGATGGGATGCGGAGCACGAACACCGCTCGACGACTTGCAGCCGGGCCAATCGCCTAGCCCCTTGGCCGGTGGAGCCACTTCCCAGGGCGGCGGTACAAGCGGAACTTCCGCGAGCCTTGGGGGCAGTTTCGCAACTGGAGGCCAGGGCGACGGCGACTCCCGCGGGGGGCAGGTCGCGACCGGCGGACGCGTCAGCTCCGGCGGAACCCAGCCGCCCGGCGGCACCGTGGTCGGCGGACGCGGCGGCTCCGGCGGAACCCAGCCGCCCGGTGGCACCGTGGTCGGCGGACGCGGCGGCTCCGGCGGAACCCAGCCGCCCGGCGGCACTGTGGTCGGCGGACGCGGCGGCTCCGGCGGAACCCAGCCATTCGGCGGCACCGCGGTCGGCGGACGCGGCGGCTCCGGCGGAACCCAGCCATTCGGCGGCACCGCGGTCGGCGGACGCGGCGGCTCCGGCGGAACCCAGCCATTCGGCGGCACTGCGGTCGGCGGACGCGGCGGCTCCGCTGTGTCGAGCACCGCAGGTGGAACTGGTGCCGCGGGCAGTGGCGGGACGGCCGGGACCACGTCTTGCCCAGGCTTGGCTAGCAACGAGGAACTGATCGACGACATGAACGATGGTGATCGCTTCATCCCGCAGGTCAACGGGCGTGCCGGGGCCTGGAAAGACAGCGACGACGGCACACCGGGCGCAACCATGTTCCCCAATCCAGCGGGATTATTCACCATGACAGCCACGGGCGACGGCTGTACCGGATACTCCGCGTACGTGTACGGTGGGCCATTTGTAGACACAGGCGCTACCTTTGGGTTCGGCATCGGCAGCCCGTACAACGCATCCGCGTACACAGGCATCAGTTTCTGGGCAAAGATCGACGGCGGCACATCGTCGGGCTTGCGGGTCGCGTTCCCAGACAAGGACACCCAGCCTGATGGCGGGCTCTGCCAGGCGGGCGTCTCGGGTCCGACACAGTGCTGGGACCACTACGGCTATCGCATACCCGCCCCCGGCCTCACGACTCAGTGGACCAAGTACACCATCGCCTTCAGTTCACTTACCCAGGATGGATGGGGGCGCCTAGGAGCGGCCTTCGACCCGTCGACCATCTACGAAATGCAGTTCCAGATTCCGGTCGACGCCAAGTTCGGGGTCTGGATCGACGACGTAGCCCTCACGTCTGTTGGGCCCGTTCCTCTGCCGTAGCGGCCGGACGCGGCCGCGAGGCGAGTTCCTACGCCGCGCCCCCGCGGCGGGGCGGCCTTGCCACCTTGGCGGCAGCCCCGCGCGGGGCCACAGCGGCGGGCCTGGGATGGGCCAGCGGTCGGGTCAACGCGACCAGCAGGGCCTCATCCACGGTATGCACCGGCTGGATCTTGATCCGCTGGCGCAGGTGAGCAGGAATCTCGCTCAATTCCGCCAGGTTGCTAGCAGGCACGATGGCCACGCGCATCCCGGCGCGCACCGCCGCCAGCAGCTTCTCTTTCAGGCCACCGATGGGAAGCACCCGGCCGCGCAGGGTGATCTCACCGGTCATGGCCACGTCCCGCCGCACGGGAATCCCGGACACCAGTGAAACCAGCACGCAGGCCATGGTGATCCCGGCGGACGGGCCGTCCTTGGGCACGCCACCTGCGGGCACGTGAATGTGGATCTCGCGATCGGAAAGGAAATCGCTGCGCAAGCCCAGCCGCGTGGCCTGCACTCGCGCGAAGGACAGCGCCGCCTGCGCCGATTCCTTCATCACGTCGCCGAGCTGGCCGGTCAAGATCAGGTTGCCCTTGCCCGGCATCATCTGCGCTTCAACATGGAGAACTTCGCCGCCGGCCTGGGTCCAGGCCAGGCCATTCGCGATCCCAACCTCGTCCACACGCTGGCGCTCATCGGGGATGAACTTGGGTGGTCCCAGCAGCTTGGCCAAATCCTCTGCAGTCACAACCGTACGGCCAGCCTTGCGACCGCGCGCGGGCGCAAGTCCACTCTCGACCAGACGCCGCGCCATCTTGCGCGCAAGCTGCGCCACCTGCCGTTCCAACTCGCGCAGCCCGGCCTCACGCGTGTATTCGGATATGATCTTGCGCAGCGCCGGCCGCCCCAAAGAAAGATCGCGCTCGCTCAGGCCGGCCTCGGCGATCTGCTTCGGCACCAAGAACTTCTCGGCAATGGCCAGTTTTTCTTCCTCGCTGTAGCCAGACAGGCGCAGGGTTTCCATCCGATCCCGCAAGGGCGGCGGAATGGTGTCCGCCAGATTGGCGGTGGCGATGAACATCACCTTGGACAAGTCGTAGGGAACGCCCAGGTAGTGATCGCGGAAGGCGTGGTTCTGCTCGGGGTCGAGGACTTCGAGCAAGGCCGCCGAGGGATCGCCCCGGTAGTCAGAGCCCAGCTTGTCGACTTCGTCGAGCATGAACACGGGGTTCTTGCTGCCCGCCTGTTTCATCCCCTGCAAGATGCGCCCCGGCAGGGCGCCAACGTAGGTGCGGCGGTGGCCGCGGATCTCGGCCTCGTCGCGCACTCCGCCCAAGGAAATGCGCACAAACTTGCGGCCCAGGGCCCGGGCGATAGAGCGACCGAGCGAGGTCTTTCCCACTCCGGGTGGGCCGAGAAAGCAAAGCAAGGGTCCGTGGACCCCGCGGCGCAGCTTGTGCACCGCCAGGTAATCGAGGATGCGTTCCTTGATGTGCTCCAGGTTGTAGTGGTCCTGGTCGAGCACGGCGCGCGCGGCACGCAGATCCACCGGGTCCTCGCCCGGTTCTTTCCAGGGCAGCTCGACCATGACGTCAACATAGCTGCGTACCACCGCCGCCTCGGCGCTCTCGGGGCTCATTTGCTCCAGGCGCCGCACCTGCTTGTCCGCTTCGGCGCGGGCCTCGGCCGGCAGTCCGCCGGCTTCGATCCTTTGGCGCAGGTCCTCGATCTCGTCGCGGAAGGAATCTGCATCGCCCAGCTCGTGCCGGATCTGGCGCAACTGTTCGCGCAGGTAGTAGTCGCGCTGGGTCTTGGACATCTCCTCTTTGGCGCGGCTCTGGATGCGGTTCTGTACCTCCAGGATTCCGACTTCGTTCTCCAGGGCCTGGTTCACCTTGGCCAGGCGCTGCACCGGATCATCCATTTCCAAGATGGCCTGCGCGTCGGCCAGCTTGAGCGTCAAATTCGACGCCACTAGATCCGCCATGCGGCCAGGCTCGTCCACGTTTTGCAGAACCAACGCCAGCTCCGGCTGCACGGTGCGGCCCAGCTCGGCCACCCGCTCCACGTTCTGCTTCACCGTGCGGGTCAGCGCCTCCAGCTCCACCGTGGAGGCCGGCGTGGGTTCCTCCATGATGTCCAGGCGAACCCGATAACTGGGGTGCTCCGCGATGAAGCGCTGGATGCGCGCACGGCACAGACCCTGGATGAGAATTTTGAGCCCACCGTCGGAGAGCTTGCGCATACGCATGATGATCCCGACCGTGCCGGTGTGATAGAGCGAGCTGGGCTTGGGATCCTCTTCGGCCGATTCGCGCTGGGCGACAATGAAACACAGACGCTGATCGTTCTGCAGCGCCACCTGCACCGCGTCCAGCGAGATGGGCCGCGACACGCGCAGGGGGGCAATCATGTACGGGAAAACCACCAGATCCCGAACCGGCAAAAGCGGCAGGACATCTGGTATCTCGTGACCCAGGCCGGGCCTCTGGCCTTCGCCCTCGGCGCTCATGGTTGGGAGACTAGCAGAAACGATCAAAGCGCCAAAAAAAACGCGCGCCGCGGGGCGACCGCAGGTCGCGCCTACCACACGCTTGACAGACCCCAGGGCGCAGACTAGCTTGCCGCCTCACTGACAACTGAATAGCGACGCGGGCGTGGGGCCTCGACGGCCCCGCTGATAAGGGAAGCCGGTGCGCACCCAAGGGTGCCATTCCGGCGCGGTCCCGCCACTGTATGTGGGAAGCCTATTTCGATCTCGCCACTGGAGAACACACTCTGGGAAGGCTGGAACAGGCGACGCGGCTTTGCCGCAAGACCCACGAGCCAGGAAACCTGCCCGCGTCAGCCACGATGCCTTTCCCGAGGAGGAACCGGGCGCCGAGCTTGCAGCTTGCGACCCCCGCTTCCGCCGACGGAACGGGGGTTTTTTCATGTGGTCGAAAAGGGTGCCGACTGGCGCGGAGATCGCCGATCGGGACTGCAAGCACAATCTTTTGTTTCCAGGCGCCGCTTCCGCGGCGGCGCTTCTGTGCATGGCGGCGGGCGCCGCGAAAGCGGCCGAACCACTCTACGAGACCGTGGTGGTGGCCGAGGCAGGGGCCGAGGACCGGGCTCGCCAGGATGACGCGGCGTCGTCTTCGCTGATCACGTCCGGACGCACTCCCCGCAGCGCCGAGGATCTGCCCCAGCTTCTTGCGGAGCTGCCCGGCGTTTCGGTCACGCGCTTGGGCGGACTCGGCTCGCTGGCCACCCTGTCGCTGCGCGGATCATCGGCCAACCAGGTCGAGGTGTACTTCGACGGCGTGCCACTCTCGGCAGCTTCTGGTGGCGGAGTGGACATCGGGCTCATCCCGGTCGTAGATCTCGATTCGGTCGAGGTCTACCGGGGCATGAGCCCCATCGGGTTCGGCACCTCGGCCATGGGCGGCATCGTGTCGCTGTCCAGTGCCACAGCCGAAGTCTCGGGCATGCGCGCCTACGCCGGCGGCGGCTCTTTCGGCACCGAGTTCGGCGGTGTGCAAGCGCGCTGGGCCGGCAAGAATCTGCACCTGCTCGGCAGCGTGAATGGGCTTGGCTCAGCCGGTGACTTCACCTATGCCAACGACAACGCCACAGGCTTCACCACCAGCGACGATACTATCAGCCGCCGCCAGAACAATGCCCTCGGCCAAGTCGACGGCCTGGCCCATGTCGTCGGGTTCTTGCCAGGGCGGCAACAGATCTGGGGCACGGCCAGCTTCCTTCATCGCGACCAGGGCGTACCACCGGCAGGCTCGGTGACAGCTAATGGGGCTTCGCTCGGCACTGACCGACTCATCGCCACTGCGGCCTACGAGTCACGGGACGAACTGGGCAGCCACCTGCGCGCCCAGCTCTACACCGTGGCCACCTGGCAGCGCCTCGACGATCCCTGCGGCGATCTGTCGGGGGGCCAGCCTACCCAGACGCGGGACCTTTCGACCAGCTCTGGTGGCACGCTCGCCGGCTCGAAGCCGCTTGCTGGATGGCTGAAGTTTTCCGCCGTTGCCGAGGGTCGCTACGAACGATTCGATCCTTCAAGCGTTCTTCCCGGCGCGGCTTCCATTCCACCCGGATCGCGCGTCTTTGGTGCGGGCGGCTTTGAGGGGCGCACGCTGATCCATTCCCTGCGTCTGGCCATAATCCCGTCGCTGCGTCTGGAAGCAGCCAAAGACACCATCACGCGCCCAGAGCGCTATCGTCTCTTGGGCGCGGACACCCAACCCGCCACCTATTGGCTGCCCAACGCGCGCCTGGCCCTTGTGCAATGGACTAGCGAGCAGGTCACTCTGCGCGCAAATCTGGGGCACTACGGTCGTCTGCCCTCGCTGATCGAGCGCTATGGCAACACTGGCCAGCTACTGGGCAATCCCGATCTTGTGCCCGAAACCGGTACCAATGCAGACCTTGGCGCGAACTGGACCCGCAAGGGCGAGCGGCTGCGGCTTTCTCTCGACGGTTCCCTGTTTGCCGCCTGGGCGCGCAACCTGATCTACTTCCGCCAAGTCGGGACGTACCTGCGCCCTGCCAACCTCGGTAGTGCGCGCATCCTGGGCGCGGAAGTTTCGGCCACCATGGACTGGCGACACCGCTTTCGCTTCTTCGGACAGACCACCTTCACGGATGCCCGCGACCTGGAGGACGTGAGCGGAAGCTACGACAAGCAGCTTCCCCACCGACCGCGCCTGCGCGCCTACGCGCGGCCCGAGCTGCGCAATCTTAGGTTGGCGGGGCGCTGGCGCTGGGGGCTGTACGCCGACCTGGACGCGACCAGCGGCAACTATCTCGACTCTGCCAACCTGGTCGAGGTTAACCCGCGCGTGCTTTTCGGTGCCGGCGGCCAGATCGACGCGCCCCATTGGGGGCTGCGCCTGGTGGCCAGCGCGCACAACCTGGCCAACACCCCTGTCGTCGATCTGGTCGGCTATCCCATGCCCGGCCGCTCGGTTTTTCTCACCCTGCAATGGTCCACGCCCGACCCAAACAAGGAGACTCTGGAATGACCCACCGACGCTTCAATTCTGCTTTCGCTCTTGTGCTCCCTGCACTGCTTGGTCTGGCTTGCGGCAGCGGTGCTACGCCGGCGTCGGGTAGCGGCGGCCCAAGCGGATTGGCCGTCATCCACACCAGCGTCGACTACACTTCGTCGCTGCTTTCCCTGGTTGATCCTGCAACAGCCACACTGGTGTATGACAACTGCCTCAATTCGGGCACTGTGCCGCCACAACTTTCGCAGGGGCTGTCCGGAGACGTAGTGCTGCCCAGCGCGCCCCTGCCTGGCCATCCACTGGTGCTTATCGATCGTGGCAACAATGCCTTGGTGTGGGTGAATCCCGCGGATTGCACCGTGACCAGCGAAATCGGCGTCAGCACGGGGTTTGCTGCTGACCCGCATGACGTGGTGGCGGTTGCCGCCAACAAGTTCTACGTGACCCGCAATTCGACCAACCCCAAGCCAACCGCTGACCCGTCTGACCTCGACGAGGGCGCGGATCTCTTGATCTTGGATCTAGATCTC
>Ga0182011_10001217_pt1 | contig 22583 bp, 15 predicted proteins | sample 711E1DmetaG_FD_120481 | JGI IMG/M metagenome (GOLD analysis project Ga0182011, IMG submission 120481) | Permafrost microbial communities from Stordalen Mire, Sweden - 711E1D metaG | ecosystem: Environmental > Terrestrial > Soil > Wetlands > Permafrost | place: Sweden: Stordalen | collected...
CCGTGGCCGCCGGTCTGCTTCTTGTGGCGTCCCGGCGCCTCGACCTTGGCGCGGATGGTCTCGCGGTAGGGGACCTTGGGGGCCTTGAGGGTGACCTCGGCGTGGTAGCGCTTCTTGAGGCGGCTGACGATGGCCTCGATGTGCGGCTGGCCGGCGCCGGCGATGAGGAATTCGTTGGTCTGCGGATCGCGGAAGAAGCGGATCAGCAGGTCCTCTTCCATGAGCTTGTGGATGGCGGGGGCGAGCTTGTCCTCGTCGGCGCGGCTCTTGGGCTCGATGGCGTAGGTCATGGCCGGCTCGGGGAGCGGGAAGAGATCGACCTGGATCTCGGCGCCTTTCTGGCCGAGCGTGTCGCCGGTGAGGGTTTCGCGCAGCTTGGCCACGGCGCCCAGGTCGCCGGCGTGGAGTTCGGGAACCTCGACGGCCTTGCGGCCCTGCATGACCGATAGATGCGACAAACGCTCCTGGCCGCGGCGGGTGTAATTCTCCAGGGTGGCGTCGTTTTTGACCACGCCGCCGATGACCTTGAAGAAGGTGATGCGACCGGCAAATGGATCGGTCATGGTCTTGAAGACCACCAGGCCAACCGGTTCGCTGTCGGCGATCTTGCGGGTGGATTTGCCTGCGTCGGGATCGCCGGAGGCGGAGGCGTCGATGGAGGGGTTGCGGACTGCGATGAGCGCGCGCTCGACAGGCGCGGGGGCATAGACCTTGATGAAGTCGAGCAGATGGTCCACGGCCATATTGGCCAGGCCGCTGGAGAAGAGCACGGGGAAGATGCGGCGCTCGCGGACGGCTTCGTGGAGCGCGGGGATGAGGTGGTCCAGGGCGATGGCGCCCTTGTCGAAGTACTCCTCCATCAGTTCGTCTTTGCCCTCGGCAACCAGTTCGACCAGCGCCTCGTGGCGGGCCTTGGCGTCGGCGGCCAGGGAGGCGGGAATCTCGCCGGTGGCCTTGCCGCGGCCATCGCCGCCGGGGGTGTAGTAATAGGCCTCCATGGTCACCAGGTCGACGACGCCGTGAAAGCCCTCGGCGCCGGAGATGGGCAACTGGACGGGAAGACAGTTGCGGCCCCAGCGGTCGGCGAGGTCGTCGATGAGGGCGCTCAGCCCGCCGCCGCCGCCGGCCTTGGGGTGGTCCATCTGGTTGACGACCACGATGCGGGGGACGCCGGCCTCGTCGGCATAGCGCCAGACGCGCTCGGTGACGGCCTCGACGCCGTTCTGGGCGTTGACCAGGACGAGGGCGGCTTCAACGGGCAGCAGGGCGGCGCGCGCCTCGTGGGTGAACATGTGAAAGCCGGGGGTGTCAACGAGGTTGATTTTGACGCCATTCCACTCGGCAAAGGCGACGGCGTTCTGCATGGTCGCGCCGCGGGCTACCTCTTCCTCGTCATAGGCGGTGACGGCCGAGCCGTCTTCGACGCGGCCCTGGGCGGGGGTCATCTTGGCGGCATGCAGCAGAGCGGCGATCAAGGTGGTCTTGCCGCAGTGCGCATGCCCCACTACAGCTACGTTGCGGATCTCACTTCCCTGGTAGGTTTTCATGGTGTATCTCCTTCAAATTTAAGAATTTGGGCAGGGGTTTGGCGGAAATGCGGGTCCTTCGGCTCCGGTCGCCGCGGCGATCTTCGCTCAGGATGACATCATATGCAGAAAGGCTCAGGATGACCGTGAATCGGGAGGCGGGATGCGGGGGGCACAGAGAGGGATCGAGGACGTCCGCCAGGGCGTCCGGGTGGCCGGATTGGAGGGCCACGTCTCCCGGTCTGCCGTCTACCTCGTCCATACAGGCTTGGGCCAGCGCCGTGCAGATGAAGGGAGGAGAGAATCCGCCAGGCGTCTCTTGCTAAGAAAAGGGATGCTATCACATGCGGAGTGTGAACGTCCTGTGACTGGGGACACGAACAGGGACGAGGGAATAGGGAATAGGGAGTAGGGAATAGGGATCAGGCGTCAGCTTGCCAGAGCTTCGACCACGGCCTCGGGATGGCGCGCAATTACGGTCAAGTAGGCTCGGGCGGCGCGGTCGGGACGACGGCGGCCTTGCTCCCAGTCCTGCAAGGCGCGCGGGTCGAGGGCAAAGCGACGCGCAAACTCGGCGCGGCTGAGGCCGGTAGCTGTCCGAACGGCGCGCACGTTTACATCAAGCGGGAGCGGGAATTGATGTACGGCGGCGGGTTCCGCCTTGCCCTCGGCAATTTCGGCAGCCTCGCGCATGGCATTGACGAGTTCGTTGGCGACATTCTTCCGCTTCATGGTTTGATCCTGCAACCAAGAGTGCTATCTTCGACAACTTTCAACATTGGCACTCCTTATCAGCTTCTTGCAAGTGCCTTAACAGGAATAAACGCGCCCAGTGGATTCGTCGGAACGTCCCTCTCATTGAAGTTCGTCGGAACGGTTGAGACCAACTCAGGGAAGCTGCTGTAGGTACTTCCGTCCAGAACCCTTCCAGACGCCGCCTTGCGTACACCCCCCCACTGCTTAAAAAAGAAGGGGATGTTTTGCTGATCGCATTGATTATGGATAGTTCTTACCCATTCCGATTTCATTGGACGCGCCCCAGGGCCACTTTCCCCCCCAACGATTACCCAAGCGATCCCGGTTAGATCGATTTTTCCCAGATCTTCAAGTAAAGGTTCAATGGACAGGAAGCGCACCGCTATCGGAGTTCGCTGTAGCCTGCGCAACCGTGGCAGTCCATTCTTTCTGTTCTCGACGCTAACACCCCACCAAATATGTGATTCCGCAGCGAACTCGCTCAGTGGGCCCGCGAGGAGTTGGGACATCCGCTCATGGCGCTTGGTAAGAATCTGGAAAACATGCCAGTTCGCCTTTTGCATAACCTTCGCAACTTGCAGAATGAAACTGTCCGGAATGGCCTCATGAAACAGATCACTCATTGAGTTTACAAAAACCTTCTTTGGAGTCTTCCAGCCAAGGGGATCCATTATCTTTTCCGGGACTAAGCGAACATCGAATCCTTGCTCAAAGGGATGACCCGGAACCCCGCGAAAGCGCTCTGCAAATCGTTCGGCATAGCAGTGCTTGCAGCCAGGACTTATCTTTGAGCAGCCGCGCACAGGATTCCAAGTGGCATCAGTCCATTCGATAGTTGTACAGAGCGACATATTGACCTCCTAGTCGAAAAGTCCTCGTTGCGGGGTCGAGTATTTTAGTACTTGATCCCAAAGCTTGAACGCTGTCTCGCTCTTGGAAAACATTGCCAGGAAGTACAGAGGAACATTCTTGTCATGTGTCTTGACCTCTTTCATCTGATGAAGTTGAGTCTTCAAGTAACCCGCCTCAGACATACTGTTGGCGAACTCCACCGCTAGGAATTTGGCAAAGTCTCCGGGGATGTCTGATCTCCACCGGTTCCGCCAAGTTGTATTCCCGAGCATCCTGTCGATCTTACTGCCAGGCTGTAAGTAATGCTGGATATTGCGTTTTGCGTCCATTTGGAGTGCCAGCAAACAGAGGAAGTCGACACCCTTGGCGCATCTCGATATTTTTTTTAGGCCTTCGATATCGAAATCGCAATCAAACGGATCAACAAAGCACAATGCGAGTGAAGTACTCGGAATCTTCGAGCAAATCTCGTCGATGTGTTCCTCGAATCTTCCGGAAATCAAATGCGCGTCATAGTTCGCGTAGTTCTTCTCAATTCGAGTCTTCAGAGCCGAGAATCGTTGTGGATCGCTCTCGCAAAAAATGTAGCGATCAAAGGGGGCATCCACAGACAGGGCAATAAGCGGCGACCCAAGGAGGACTTGACTCCGGTCCTTGATCTGGCACATTCCAGCACCAGCGTAGAGGTCTACATAAACTCTCGAAGGCCACTTTTTCTTCATGGCCAACGAAAACATCTGGCAATACAGGCGTACCAAGTCAAATTTGTCCTCGGTCCACGGACCTAAATCATCGGGAATCAGTAGACCATCGTCAAAGCCATAAAGGGTCTCGTTCTTCATGGCAGGAATAATACTCCCTTACCAGGAGAATAAAAAGAGAAAATAAACTGGGGGTACCAAGCCGATACCTGTTTCAAATCAACGATTTCAGGTCCCAAGACAACTCCGGTTACAGACTGACCGCTGCCGGCAGGATCTCTTCCACATCGACCCACTGGGTGGGGTAGTTGCCGGTGTAGCAGGCGGTGCAGTAGCCGTTGTGCTCATCGCCGTCGCAAGCCGCGAGCAGGCCTTCCAACGACAAGTAGGCCAGCGAGTCGGCTTCGATGAAGCGGCGAATCTCCTCGACGGACTTGTTGGCGGCGATCAGGTCGCGCTTGCTGGGGGTGTCAACGCCGTAGAAGCACGGCGATATGGTGGGCGGGCAACTGATGCGGAGATGGACTTCCGTTGCGCCGGCGCCGCGGACCATGCGGACGATCTTGCGGCTGGTGGTGCCGCGGATGATGGAGTCGTCGATGAGGACGACGCGCTTGCCCTCGAGGAGGTTGCGCACCGGGTTGAGCTTGAGGCGGACGCCGAAGTCGCGGACGCGCTGCTCGGGCTCGATGAAGGTGCGGCCGACGTAGTGGTTGCGGATGAGGCCGAGGCGGAAGCGGATGCGGCTCTCTTCCGCGTAGCCGAGAGCCGCGGTGACGCCGGAGTCGGGGACGGGGACGATGAGGTCCGCTGGGACGCCGGATTCGCGGGCCAGCTGGCGGCCCATCCGGTCGCGGCTCTCCTGGACCCAGCGGCCGAAGATGCGCGAGTCGGGGCGGGCGAAGTAGACGTGCTCGAAGATGCAGCTGGATTGCGGGAAGCCGCTGGCGTACTGGCGGCTGGTAACGCCGTCCTCGGTGACCATGACCAGTTCTCCGGGAAGCACGTCGCGCTCGTAGGTGGCGCGGAGGAGGTCGAAGGCGCAGGTTTCGCTGGCGAAGACGATGGTGTCGGGGCCGCCGGGGTTCTTGACGCGGCCCATGGAGAGGGGGCGGAATCCTCGTGGATCGCGGGCGGCGAAGATGCGGTCGCGGGTCATCATGACGATGGAGAAAGCGCCCTCGACCTGGGAGAGCGAGTCGGCGATGGCGTCCACCAGAGAGCCGGCGCGGGAGTGGGCGATGAGCTGGACGATGATCTCGGAGTCGGAGGTGGTCTGGAAGTAAGCGCCTTCGCGCTCCAGGCGGGCGCGCAGGTTGCCCAGGTTGACCAGGTTGCCGTTGTGGGCGATGGCGATGAGTCCCTTGGTGGAATCGACGCGGATGGGCTGGGCGTTGAGCAGGGCGGAGTCGCCGGTGGTGGAGTAGCGGGTGTGGCCGATGGCCATCTGGCCGGGGAGCTTGGCGAGGACATCGTCGGTGAAGATCTCCGAGACCAGGCCCATGCCCTTGATGTTGGCGAGGTGGTAGCCGTCGGCGGTGGCGATGCCGGCCGACTCCTGGCCGCGATGCTGGAGGGCGTAGAGGCCGAGGTATGCCTGGCGGGCGGCGGCGGGATGGCCGTGGATGGCGACGACGCCGCACTCTTCGCGGAGCTTGGGGTCTGCGGCGACACCCGCATTTCCCGCAGGGGCTAAAGCCCGCGCGCAATGTGGTTCGCAACCGGCACGGCTAAAGCCGCGCCCTTTCAAAATATCTTCTTCAGCACTCTGAATGTACGGGCTGAAGCCCGTACCCTTCACCGGAACTGCCCGCAATGCAGGTCCTTCGACTCGTCCGCCGCGGCGGACTCGCTCAGGATGACAGCCGTGTAAGGAGGCGCGAAGGGATTCGGAAAGATCGACCTCGCCTTCGACCCCTTGGTATAGCAACCCGCTCATGCCGTGACCTCGCCGTGGAGGGTGGCTTGGAGAGCCGAGGCCCAGGGCTTGCGAAGTTCAGCAAGTGGCGCGGAGATCATGGGCTGCTTGTAGACGTTGATCTCGAGGCGATCGCCGCCTGTGGTTCCGATGCGGGCGGCGAAGAAGCTGAACTCGCCGGCCAATTCCTCGATGGTAGAGACTTGGCTGGGATGGGCGGTGACCAGCATGGTGGAGGCCGGCTCGGCGAAGAGGCCGAAGAGCGGGTGGACCAGGAGCGACTGCTCCTGCTCGACGGCGGCCCCGATGCCTTTGGGAAATGCCGCCTGCGCCAGAGCGACAGCGATGCCGCCGTCGGAGAGGTCGCGGGCGGAGCGGAGCAGCTCCCGCTCAGCGAGCACGGCCAGCAATGTGTGCAGATCGGATTCGGCGTCGAGATCGAGGGGAGGGGGCTGGCCCCAGACGCCGCCCAGGACCACCTTGGCGTACTCGGAGGAGCCGAAGACGGCGACTTCCGCCGTTGCTGAAGCCTCGGTCTCCGCTGCGTCCTCGGGATGGATTGCCGTAGGATCGCCGAGCACCGGGGTATAGGGATCGGCGCTGCTCTCCACTCGCTCGGAAGGGAACGGCACATGGAGGTCAGGGTCTGGCTCTGGGCCGGCGGGGATGGGCCAGAGGAGCAGAATCGCATCGTCCGCACACTGGAAATGGGAGGGGACGGCTTTGCTGACGTCTTCCAGGATGCCCACGATGCCCAGCACCGGGGTGGGATCGATGCCAACGCCGCGGGTTTCGTTGTAGAGAGAGACGTTGCCGCCGGTGATGGGGGTGCCCAGCGCAGTACAGGCTTCCGCGATGCCGTCGATGGCCGCCGAGAGCTGGGCCATGATCTCCGGTTTCTCAGGATTGCCGAAGTTGAGGCAGTTGGTGGCCGCCACCGGGATCGCGCCGGTGGAGGCGACCTTGCGGGCGGCTTCGGCCACGGCGTGCATGGCGCCCAGTTTGGGATCGAGAGAGGCCCAGAGTCCGTTGCCGTCCAGGGCCATGGCCAGGCCGCGCTCGTGGCCGGGTGTGCCGGCGCCCTTGATGCGCATGAGGCCGGCCTTGCCGCCGGGACCGATCACCGTGTTGGTCTGGACCATCGAGTCGTACTGCTCGTGAACCCAGCGCTTGGAACAGACGTTGGCGCTGGCCAGGAGCTTTTTCAGGTCGGCGGTGAAGTCGCGGTCCGTGGCCAGTTTGCCCTGGATTTCATCGGAAGGCTCATGCGGGATGGGCGTCTTCCATGTGCCGACGGGGCGATGGTAGAGCGGAGCCTCGTCGGTGAGCGACCGGTTGGGAATGTCGGCGACCGGAATGCCGTGGTGGCGGATGCGCAGACGCGGCTCGGGCTGAACCGTGCCGACGATGACGCCGTCAAGGCCCCACTTTTCAAAGACGCGGAGGACTTCGCCTTCGCGGCCTTTGATGGCGACCAGCAACATGCGCTCCTGGCTCTCGGAGAGCATGATCTCGTAGGCGGTCATGCCGGTCTCGCGCTGCGGAACGAGGTCCAGCTCGACGTCCAGGCCGACGCCGCCGCGGGCGCCCATCTCGCAGGTGGAACAGGTCAGCCCCGCCGCGCCCATATCCTGAATGCCGACGATGGCGCCGGTGCGCATGGCTTCCAGGCAGGCTTCCAGGAGCAGCTTCTCCATGAAGGGATCCCCGACCTGGACATTGGGGCGCTTGGCCTCGGAGCCTTCACTGAACTCCTCGCTGGCCATGGTGGCGCCGTGAATGCCGTCGCGGCCGGTCTTGGCGCCCACGTAGATGACCGGATTGCCCGCGCCGGAGGCCTTGCCGTAGAAGATTTCGTCGATGCGAACCAAGCCCAGGGCGAAGGCGTTCACCAGCGGATTGCCGCTGTAACAGGGCTCGAACTTGGTCTCGCCGCCGAGGTTGGGGACGCCAAAGCAGTTGCCGTAGGCGGCGATGCCGCCGACCACGCCTTCTACGATGGCGTGGTTCCGGCGCACGGTCTCCGGCTCGGCGCCAGCAACGCCCGCTTCAGGAACAATCGGGCCGAAGCGCAGCGAATCCATGACCGCCAAGGGACGCGCGCCCATGGTGAAGATGTCGCGCAGGATGCCGCCCACGCCAGTGGCCGCGCCCTGGAAGGGTTCGATATAGCTGGGATGGTTGTGGCTCTCGATCTTGAAGGCGCAGGCCCATCCGTCGCCCACGTCGATGATCCCGGCGTTCTCGCCCGGCCCCTGCACCACGCGGTCGCTTTGGGTAGGCAGCCGCTTGAGATGCACACGGCTGGACTTGTAGGAGCAATGTTCGCTCCACATCACGCTGTAAATGCCCAGTTCGGTAAGGGAGGGCACGCGGCCCAGCGCCGCTAAAATGCGGCTGTACTCGTCCGCGGTGATGCTGTGCTGGGCCAGCAATTGCGGCGTAATCGCAACCGGTTCCGGAACAAGGTCGAAGGAGGCGCTGGTCATCACGGTTGCCTCCATTGTCGCACGGTATTCATACTCGAAGGGCCTGCCGGAGAGTGTGGAAAGCCGCAGCGGCCGGATTGCCGATATTTTCCGCCCGCCGCCGCTCCACCCGCGGCAAAGCGCTTCGCCTTCCAGGCTTGGCTGGGCTAGCCTGTAGCGCCCAATGCAAAGGCTGTGCGATACTTTTTACAGAGACCGCACCCCATGCCGGGATGGCGGAACTGGCAGACGCAGCGGACTCAAAATCCGCCGACCCTTGCGGTCATGGGGGTTCGACCCCCCCTCCCGGCACCAATTAAACCATTCAAAATAATAGATTTACTGAATAGCCGCTTTTCCGGCCCTTCCGGTGTTTTGGCCACCGGGGGCAATTGGGGGGCTATACGATTGCACGGGGGCTGTAGCGACCTCCATCGCGCGACGCATCGTATTCCGAAGTCGTCTCCATAGTTCAACCCTGACGGTAGTTGGCGACAATCAACCCAACCAATATTGCGTGTGCTAAAACAGCGAAGGCTGTTGGGGCGCAGACGTCTTCTTCGGATAATACACGCCGATGATGACCCACGTTTTCGGGTGAGCCATGATTGTGCCAACATAAAAATGAGTATCCCGGCCGGAAGCGCATAGCTGTTCAAGAAACTTCTGCTTCACCTTCTGACAGGCTTCGTCTGGGCTTGCACCACCATCGACACACTTCCAGTAAAGAGCGCCAATCTCCCAATCTTCAATCATGATTTGGTGGGCACCCTTGCAGCGCGGTTCAAGCCGGATTGGGCGGTTCCCCGCATGGCGATGGTTGTGCGGGCCTCATCGCCGGGAAAGAGCGAGCGCGGACTCGCACTCGATTGCAACTCCCCCCGCGCCCTATAATGAAAAATGGCTGTTTGCGTCCTGAGCCTCGCCGAGGAGGCTCAGGACGCGGCTGAACCACTTTTTTCCGGTGCTTCCCCTTTGAATGACGCGATCATCATCCGCGGCGCGCGGACTCACAACCTGAAGAACATCTCCTGCGAGATTCCCCACGGCAAGCTGACGGTCGTCAGCGGCGTGTCGGGGTCGGGCAAGAGTTCGCTGGCCTTCGACACCATCTATGCCGAGGGGCAGCGGCGGTATGTGGAGTCGCTTTCGGCCTACGCGCGGCAGTTTCTGGAGCGCATCGAGAAACCCGATGTGGACCTGATCGACGGCCTTGCGCCGGCCATCGCCATCAAGCAGAAAAACTCGACGCGCAACCCGCGCTCGACGGTGGCCACGGCAACCGAGATCTACGACTACCTGCGCCTGCTCTATGCGCGCTGCGGGACGGTGCATTGCGTTTTTTGCGACGGACTGGTCAAGCGCGACTCGATGGACGAGGTGGCCGAGGCGACGCTGGCGCTGGGCGAGGGAACGCGGCTGAATGTGCTGTTTCCCGTGGCCCATGCAACGCCGGCCCCGGAAGCGGAAGCCAAAGCGGGGCCGAAGTACGCCAAAGCCGCGGCGCGGCCCGCGAAAACCGCCGGCAAGGCCGTCGCCAAGCCGGTTGTGAACGGAGGCGATTCGCCGCACACGGAGACGCTGAAGGCACGGCTCGCCGAGCTGCGTTCGGGCGGTTTCAACCGCCTCTATCAGCAGGGCCGCATCTTCGAATTCTCGACGCCGGAGTCGCTGCTGGAGCTGGACTTCACGCTGCCCGTCTTTGTCCTTCTGGACCGGATTCAGGTCAGCGCGGAGAACCGCGCGCGGATTGTGGACGCGGCTGAGATCGCCTACCGCGAGGCCGGCGAGGTGGTCTTCGAGGAGGTTCCCCGGGATGAAGGGGCGGAACGCAGACGCCATCGCTTCTCAGGAGAGTACGAGTGCAAAAGCTGCCACAAGCCGGGCAAGGAGCCGGAGCCGCGGCTGTTCAGCTTCAACAATCCTTTCGGCGCCTGTCCCCGCTGCCAGGGCTTTGGCAACACGGTGGACTTCGACCTGAACCTGGTGATTCCGGATAAGGGGCTGAGCCTGAACCAGGGCGCCATCGACCCCTGGAACCGCCCCAAATACCGGCCGTGGTTCAGCGAGTTGCGCAAGCGCGCGGCCGAACTCCAGATTCCAATGGATGCGCCCTGGCGCGAGCTGCCCGAGCTGGCGCGAGAGACGGTGCTGCGGGGCAAAGGCAGTTTTGCGGGCGTCTACGGCTTCTTTGCGCAGATGGAGCGCAAGAAGTACAAGCTGCACGTGCGGGTGATGCTGAGCAAGTATCGCGGCTACGCGGAGTGCCCGGATTGCCGGGGACAGCGTCTGAGGGCCGAGGCGCGCTCGGTGCGGATCGACGGCAGGAATATCTGCCAAGCGGCGGCGTTGACCATCGCCCAGGCCAAGGAGTTTTTTGCGGCGCTGAAGTTGTCGCCGATGCAGGAGGAGATTGCCGGGCCGATACTGGAAGAGGTGCGGCAGCGGCTGGGTTTTCTGGATGCGGTGGGCCTGGAATATCTCACGCTGGATCGCCTGGCTTCGACGCTCTCAGGCGGTGAGGCGCAACGGATACAACTGGCGACTTCGTTGGGCTCGCGGCTGGTGGGAGCGCTCTATGTTCTGGACGAGCCTTCGATCGGGCTGCACACGCGGGACACGGCGCGGCTGATTCATATTCTTGAAGAGTTGCGCGATCTGGGCAATACCATCCTCGTGGTGGAGCACGATGCCGACATTCTTCGCGCCGCCGATCATCTTCTCGACCTGGGCCCCGGAGCGGGCGAGTTCGGCGGCAAGCTGCTGGCCGAGGGCGTTCTGGCGGAGATTGAGGCCAATCCCAACTCGCTCACCGGGCGTTATCTTTCGGGGCAGGTGTCGATTCCGGTGCCGGCGCGGCGGCGGGCGCCAGGCAAGGAACGGCTGGTGCTGCGCGGGGCGCGGGCAAACAACCTGCATGGGCTGGACGTGGAGATTCCCATGGGAATGCTGGTGGCCATCACCGGCGTCTCGGGATCGGGCAAGTCCACGCTGGTGCATCAGGTGCTTTACCGGGCCGTGGCGCGGGCGCTGGGACAGAGCGAGGGCGCCGACCCCTCCGGAGTTTTCACCTCGTTGTCTGGCGTAGAGCGCCTGAACGATGTGGTGCTGGTGGACCAGACGCCGATCGGGCGCACGCCGCGCTCCAATCCGATTACGTACATCAAGGGCTTCGACCTGGTGCGTGAACTTTTTGCCTCGCAGCCGGAGGCCAAGCGGTTGTCGCTTACGCCGGGGCATTTCTCCTTCAACGTGCCCGGCGGCCGCTGCAACACCTGCGAGGGCGACGGCACGGTGACGGTGGAGATGCAGTTCCTGGCCGATGTCGAGCTGCCTTGCGAGGAGTGCAACGGTACGCGTTACCAGGCCAGGGTGCTGGAGGTCCTGTACAAGGGCAAGAGCATTTACGATGTGCTGCAGATGACGGTGAAGGAGGGGCTGCGCTTCTTTGCCGGGCAGACGCGCCTCTTGGAAAAGCTGGCGGTGCTGGACGAGATCGGGCTGGGGTACCTGCGGCTGGGCCAGTCGGCGACGACGCTGTCGGGCGGCGAGGCGCAGCGCGTCAAGCTGGCGGCGCATCTGGCCCAGGCGCGCGCGGCCAACGCCAACGCCAAGCCCTCGCAGGCCAGCCGTGTGCTCTATATTCTTGACGAGCCGACCACCGGCCTACACTTCGACGATGTTTCCAGGCTGCTGACGGCCTTCCGCAAGCTGATCGACGGCGGCGGCTCGCTGATCGTCATCGAGCACAATCTGGACGTAATCAAGTGCGCCGACTGGGTGATCGACCTGGGTCCTGAAGGCGGCGAAGGCGGGGGCAGGATTGTTGCCGAGGGGACGCCGGAGGAGATTGCCGGCAATCTCCTCTCGCATACGGGGAAGTGGCTGGGGCGGGTGCTGTAAGACGTGGCGCCAAGATGGATATTTCAAGTACGGCGCGGAACTATACCTGAATGACCAGTTCGCTGTACTGCTTGAGTTGAGCGTCGGTCGTAAGCAGATGCAGCGGTTCGCTGATGGCCTGGGCGATGAGCAGGCGGTCAAATGGATCTGTGTGATGCAGCGGCAGGTCGGCAACAAGGATTGTGTGCCTCGACCAGACGGGCAACTCCTGGAAATCGTTTTTTCCAACCAGATCGAAGAGTTCCTGCGGATCGGCGTCGATCTTGCCCAGACGGGCCTTGATCGCAATCTCCCAAATGGTTACAGAAGAGATAAAAACCGCATCGGCTTCCTTTATGGATCGGAAAGCCTCGCGTGACAATCGCTCAGGCTCGTAATACCACCAGCAGAAAATATGCGTATCCAATAGAAGACGCATTATCGTCCCTCAAACTGCGCCAGAAGTTCGTCTGGCAGTGGCGCGTCAAAGTCCTCTGCGATCCAGCCCTTTCCCTTGAGTGCTCCAAACCCGATGAGTCGTTTGTCCTTTTCCTTGAGGCTGGTCAGCCGGGCCACAGGCTTGCCGGCGCGCGCGATCACCACGTCGGTGCCGGAAGAGGCCAGATCGACGAGCTTGGAGAGCTGGGTCTTGGCTTCGTAGATGTTTACGGTCTGCATGGCGCCTCCTGACTAGACTAGACTAGGTCTAGTCTAGCATATCTTCCGGCCCTTTGAAAGGCCGATTGTGCGTCCTTGCACACCTTCAATCTTCTTTCGAGAGGAGAGCGGCGCAGGATACTCAAGCTGACAGCATTGGCAACAAGGCGGCAATGGCGCGGCCGCGGTGGCTGAGCGAGAGCTTGGTTTCAAGGTCCAACTCGGCCATGGTGCGCTCCAGGGCGGGCAGGTAGAAGAGCGGGTCGTAGCCAAAGCCGCCGGTGCCGCGCGGAGCATCGAGGATAACGCCCTCGACCGCGCCTTCGGCAGTGTGGAGCGCCTGGCCGTCGCGGGCGGCTGCCAGTACGCAGCGGTAGCGCGCGGCGCGCCGGGCGGCGGGCGCCTTGGCCAGCCGCCGCAAAAGCACAATGTTGTTCCAGACGTCGGTGTTGTCGTTGGCGTCGGGCGAGTCCACCATACCCGCGTCGGCGGCAAAGCGGGCCGAGCGTACGCCGGGAGCGCCGTCGAGGGCGTCGACCTCCAGGCCGCTGTCGTCGGCCAGGACCAACTGGCCGGGTGCAAAGTGGGAATAATAGACTGCCTTGAGGGTGGCGTTGGCCAGGAAAGTTGCCCCATTTTCCTCTGGCGCCGGGATGGTGGCGAGGCCGGGCAGAGGCTCGATGGCGATGGAGTAAGCCTGGGCGGCGGTGCGGAAGTCGCGCAGCTTGCCTTGGCTGCTGGTGGCGGCGTAAAGGCGGAGGGCCATGAGAAAAGTGTAACGGGCGAAGGGTCTGGTACAGATTCGGAGTTCAGAAGGTCAGCTTGTTGACGGGGTGCTCCGCGGCGGCGTATCTGCCTTGCTGGATCGCGTTCCGCCATGGCAACCGGCCTTTGACAAGGAATCGGTGGGTTGTTTAAGGTTCATCCGTCCGGAAAAAGATTTCATTTGATAAATTCGCGGCGATGGATGCCCGTTTGGCGAAGAGCCTTCCCTGACCCGGCTAGCGCGCCGCATACAGGCCGGGTTTCTTTGCGAGGCGGGCCGAGGGATGAAAATGGGAGATCCGCGCTGGGTTGCATGGGGGCTGCTTCTGGGAGCGGCGGCGCTGCCGTTGGCGGCGGCTACGGTCAAGACTGAGCCGGCCAACGGGCCGGTCGAGTTGCGCGTGGACGACTTGAAGACCCCGCTGGGCATCGACGATCCGGCGCCACGGCTCTGCTGGCAGTTGCGGGACCCGGCGCGGGGCGCAAGGCAGACGGCGTATGAGGTGCTGGTCGCCACGCGGGCCGAATTGCTGCGTCAGGGCAAAGCAGACGTTTGGCAGAGCGCGCGGATCGAGTCGGGCAAGTCGTTGAATGTGCGCTACGAGGGACCGGCGCTCAAGCCTTCAACGCGCTACTTCTGGCGGGTAAAGCTGTGGGACGCGGCGGGCAAGCCCTATGCGGAGAGCCCCATCGCCTGGTGGGAGACGGGCCTGCTCGATCAGGCCGCCTGGAGCGCCCATTGGATCGGCTACGAGACAGCCGAAGAGGCCGCGGTGCGCCACGCTCCGGCCCAATGGATCACCAGCCCTGATGCGAAGGCCCTGAGCGCGGAAAAGGCCGATGAGCAGCATCTCGCCTACCGGACGACCGTGATGCTGGCCAAGCCGGTGCGCCGGGCCGCTCTCTTCGCCGCCGGGCGGGATACGGTTTCCGCCTGGGTCAACGGAGCGCAGGTGCTCAAGGCGCAGCCGCTCCTGCCCTCGAAGCAGATGCCGTGGAAAAAGTATCTGCGCGCCGATGTGACCGGGCAATTGACGGCCGGCGCGAATCTCCTTGCCATCGAGTCGGTGCATTACGTGGTCAATCCCAGCGGCATGGCCACCGAAGACGCGCCGCCGGTGAACGCGACTCTGTTTATTGAGTACGCGGATGGAACCACGGCGGCCTTTGCCAGCGGAACGGAGTGGAAAACCGCGATTCACGCTCCGGTGGCCTGGCAGCAGAAGAACTTCGACGACTCTGGATGGAAAGCGGCGGTGGTCCCGGCGCCGATGCCGGGTCCTCGAAGCCAGCCGTTGGGACACCCATGGATTCCCGACTCGGTGAAGGCGCTGCGGCGCGGATTTGAAGTGAGCCGGCCGGTGAAATCGGCGCGCCTCTATGCCACGGCGCTGGGCGAGTACGAGATCTTCCTCAACGGCAAACGCGTGGGCGACGAGGTTTTTGCGCCGGGATGGACCGACTATCGCCAGAGGGTGAACTACCAGACCTACGACGTGACCGCTCAGCTTGGGAAGGGGAAGAATGCGATTGCCGCGCTGCTGGCGCCGGGCTGGTACTCCACTTCGCTCGAGTGGTCCCAGCAGCCCAACAACTACGGCGACACGCCGCCCGCATTGCTGGCCCAGTTGCGCATCGAGCATACAGACGGCAGCGTGGAGTGGGTGACGACGGACGCAAGTTGGCAGGCCGGCACATCGTACATTCTTCACTCGGAACTTTATGACGGCGAGAGCCAGGATGCGCGGCGCAAGCAGCCGGGATGGGAAACGGCTGCGTTTGACGCGGGCAGATGGAAGAGCGCGGCCGCCATCGAACCCAAGCCGGTTGCGATCGAGGCGCAGGATTATCCGCCGATTGGCGTGGAGCGGACGATGGAGGCCAAGTCCGTCACGCAGCCCAAACCCGGCGTATTCGTCTACGACTTCGGCCAGAACTTTTCCGGCGTCGCGCGGTTGCGTGTGCAAGGGCCGGCGGGGACGGATGCGCGGCTGCGCTTTGCCGAGATCGTGAACGCCGATGGAAGCATCTACACCGACAATTTGCGCACCGCCAAGGCGACCGACCGATTCATTCTCAGCGGCACGGGAGTGGAAGAGTTTACGCCGCGGTTCACCTTCCATGGCTTCCGTTACGCCGAGCTCACGGGGTTGCCCTCCGCTCCGGGCAAGGACGCGGTGACCGGCCTGGTCTACCACACAGATGCGCCCTTTACGGCCAAGCTCGTGACCGGCAATGCAATGCTGAACCGGCTCTGGAGCAACATTCTGTGGGGGCAGCGCTCGAACTTTGTGGGCCTGCCCACCGACTGCCCGCAGCGTGACGAGCGGCTGGGCTGGATGGCCGACGCGCAGGTCTTCTGGCGCGCCGCCAGCTACAACATGGACCTGGCCGCCTTTTCGCGCAAGTTTGCCGGGGATATGCGCGGCACACAGGCCGGCACGCCGTACTACGGCATCTATTCACCGGGAACCGTGCAACCCTCGCCGGGCTCCGGCGCCGGCTGGAGCGATGCGGGCGTCGTCATTCCCTGGACCTCGTGGCTGCAGACCGGCGACACCAGCATCATCGAAGAGAACTGGGCGGCGATGGAGAAGTACCTCAACGCCATCGCGGCGGCCAATCCCGATGGACTATGGAAGCGCGACTCCGGTATTCCCTTTGGAGATTGGCTCTCGCCCGAGGGGAAGACCGATTACACGCTGATCGCCACCGCCTACTGGGCCTATGACGCGACGCTGATGCGCGAGATGGCCCACGCCACGGGCCGCGCCCAGGATGAAGAGAAGTACGCGCGGCTCTTCGAGAAGATTCGCGCTGCGTTCGAGAAGCAATTTGTGCGCGACGACGGCTTTGTGGCCGGCGCGGACAACACCCCGTCTCCCTTCGGCCAGATCAACAATCCCCAAGCGAAGAGCACTGGCGGCGACACGCAGACCGGCTACGTGCTGGCGCTGCATATGAACCTGTTGCCGGAGAATCTGCGCGACGCGGCCGCGCAAAAGCTGGCAGCCAAGATCGAGGCCAACCACGGCCTGCTGGGCACGGGTTTTCTGGGCACGCCCTATCTGCTGGAGGAACTGACCAAAGCGGGCCACGCAAAGCTGGCCTACAAGCTGCTGCTCAACACCGAATACCCCTCGTGGGGCTACCTGGTGGGGCACGGCGCGACGACGATGTGGGAGCGCTGGAACGGCGACCGGATGAAGGACGATCCCAGCATGAACTCCTACAACCACTACGCATACGGAGCGGTGGCCGACTGGATCTACCGCTACGCGGCGGGCGTGGATGCGACGCCGCTGGACGCCGGCTTCCATACCGTGGTTCTGCATCCGGTCTTCGACGCGCGGCTGGGCAGCGTCGCCTTCGACTATGCTTCGAGCTATGGCGCGGTCCACTCCGCCTGGACGGTCAAGGGCACGACGGCGGAGTGGCATCTGACCCTCCCCGCCAACACCGCCGGCTGGCTGGAACTGAATGCGGGCGAGGCGGCGCGGTACAAGCTGGAGGGCCTGCCGCTCGGAGAGAGCAAGTTATCCAAGGCAGTAACTAGCGGTGAGCGGAGCGGCTACGAGTTGGAATCGGGGAGTTACAGCTTTCAAGTGAACTTGGAGTAACGCGGTACGAATACAGAATCCGAAGATTGAGAGGACGAATCGGTGAACGCGAATCCGTTGTTGGGAGTGTTGCTGTGTTGGCTGGGCGGCGTGGCGTCGGCCAGCTTTTACGTTCCGTTTCGCAAGGTGCGCGGCTGGTCGTGGGAGACCTTCTGGCTGGTCGGCGGGGTCATGAGCTGGATCGTAGCGCCCTGGTTCTTTGCGGGGCTGCTGACGCGCGATCTGCTGGGCGTCCTGCACGGCGTGCCGGCTCCGGTCATCCTCTGGACCTATTTTTTCGGCGTGCTGTGGGGAATCGGCGGCCTGACCTTCGGGCTGGGCGTACGCTATCTGGGCATGTCGCTGGGGATGGCCTTGTGCATGGGCAACTGCGCGGTCTTCGGCACCCTGATCCCGCCCATCTTTCACCACCAGTTCGGCCAGTTGCTCACGCAGCGCTCGGGCATCGTGACGCTGATCGGCGTGGCCGTCTGCGCCGTGGGCATCGTTTTTGCGGGAATGGCCGGCATCTCCAAAGAAAAGGAGCTCTCCACTGAGGCCAAGAAGGCCAGCGTCAGCGAGTTCAACCTCAAGCTGGGCCTGACGGTAGGCGTCTTTGCCGGCGTCATGAGCGCCTGCTTCGCCTTCGGGCTGGATGCGGGCAATCCCATCAAGGCCTTCGCCGTGGCCGGCGGAGGCAGCGCCCTGTGGCAGGGGCTGCCGGTGCTGTGTGTGTTGTTGGCCGGGGGCTTTACCACCAACTTTATCTGGTGCGCCATTCTCAACCTGCGCAACCGCAGCTATGGCGAGTACCTGAAGGTTCCCGCTGGCGAGGCCGCGGTAGAGAAGAAGCCGTCGATCTTCGGAAACTACTTCTTTTCCTTCCTGGCCGGCGCCATCTGGTACATGCAGTTCTTCTTCTACACCATGGGCGAGTCGCAGATGGGCCGCTACAAGTTCTCCAGTTGGACGCTGCTGATGGCCAGCATCATCATCTTCAGCACCCTTTGGGGCATCGCGCTGAAGGAGTGGCACGGAGTGAGCCTGCGGACCAAGGTGCTGGTCGCTTTGACGCTGGTCACGCTGGTGGGTTCAACGGTGATCGTGGGCTATGGGAATTACATTGCGATGCAATAGGGTCTACTGATTAACAAGGCCGGGGATTCATACCGCCGATCCCCGGCCTTCCGTTTTTTTTAAGTTTTTCAGTCGATGCTCTGTTCCACGCGCAGGTCGCGGGAGGATGCGCCGACGCTCACCGTCCGCTTGCCGGTAGCGGTCTCCCACTTTCCATCTTTCGTCGACCAGTACTGCAACTGCCGCTCGGCTACGTGCAGAAGGACGGTCTTCGTTTCGCCCGCGGCCAGGTGAACGCGGTCGAAGGCAACCAGCGCCCGCGCCGGAAACTGCACTCCGGCCGGAATCTCGCTGGGCGCGCCCAGGTAGACCTGCGGGACCTCGTCTGAAGCCACGCTGCCGGTGTTCTTGATGCTCACATTTACGTCGAGGCCGCCATCTGTGGCCTTCTCGATCTGCAAGCCCGAATAAGCGAAGGCCGTGTAGCTCAACCCGTGGCCGAAGGCGAAGAGCGGAGCGATTTTTTCACGATCGAACCAGCGGTAGCCAACGTTCACGCCTTCGCTGTAGGTCGTCTTGCCGTCCACGCCCCGGGAGGAACGTTCGGGATGCCTTGGATCGGTGGCGGCGTAGTCTTCCAGGCGCCTGGCCCAGGTTACCGGCAGCCGGCCCGCGGGACTAATCTTGCCCAGCAGCAGGTTGGCCGTTGACCAGCCGCCCTCGTCACCGGGCCACCACATCTGGAGAACCGCCTTTACCTTGTCCACCCAGGGCAGCGCGACCGGCTGGCTGGTGTTCAGCACCACGATGGTGTTGGGATTGACGGCGGCCACCTCCTCGACCAGCTTGTTCTGCTCTCCGGGAAGGCCGAAGACCGGTTCGAGGCGCGTCCACACAAAGACCACCGCAATCTTGGCGTTTTTCGCCGCGGCAATCGCCGCCAGGTGGTCGGCCTGGCGCTGCTCGGGGGTGTACCAGTTGAGCCGCACCTGGACCGGAGAATTTGAAGTGTCGGGGCTGATCTCGATCTCGATCGGGTGCGCTCCGGCGCTCAGCTCAACCGCGCGGCGCACATTGTCGAGGCCATCGGTAGTGGGAATGGCGTTGTCCTGGCTGGCTTGCAGGATGTCGCCGTGGATTCCGCCCTGGATGACGCCGGTTGCCGCCAATTTCTTGCCGTCGAGGCGCATCTTGGCGTTAGTGCCCATGGCCTGCAAATAGAGCCAGTAGACGCCCGCATGAGGCGCGGTGAGCGAGCCTTTCCAGGTGACAGCCGAGTTGGGCGCGAGGGCATTGCCGCCGGTGAAATCAAGTTGGGCGTCGGTCCGCGGGGCGCCGCTTCCGCTGCGCTCCAGGCCCGGCTTGCCGCTGTGGCTCAGAGCGCTGGCCGGAACCGGCACGCCGGTCATGTCGTCGTCCACGGCAAAGCGGATCTTCTTGTTGCCCGAAATCCTCCTGAGCGCGTCGAGCGGGCCGACTTGCCGCTGCGGCAGCCCTACAGACCTTTCGCCGTTGATGCCGATCGAGTCCACCTGGAGCGCGGTGGGGCCGATGAGGACCGCGGAATCGAGATCGGCGGCCTTCAAGGGCAGCGCTCCGCCTTCGTTCTTCAGCAGCACGGCGGCCTCTTCGCCGGTCTTCTCGATGATCTTCGCGTTGGCTTCGATGGCCTGCGCCGTCACTTCGTGCTTGGCCTGGCCGTCCAGGTAGCCGAAACGGACGATCTCATAGAGGACGCGTCCGGCGGCGCGGGTGATGGCGGCCTCGTTCACCGTGCCGTCCTTGAGAGCCTCGGACATCTTTTTGGGGTCCAGCTTGATGCCCCAGTCGCCGCTGCCTCCGCCGTCTCGCTTCCGAACAGGCTCCTCGGGATTATCTCCGCCGAAGCTGCCTCCGCCATCATCGTCGTTTGCCGCATGCGCCGGCTGCGGCACGGGCAGCGAGTCGAAGAACGAGGGGAGCGATTGACCTTCGCTGCCGGGCATCTCCATGTCCAGGCCGGCGTTGATGAAGTCGACCGCGTGGGTCGCGCCCCAATCCGAGGTCACGAAGCCCTTGAAGCCGATCTCGTCGCGCAGAATCCTCGTCAGCGTGGACTCGTTGCCGCAGGCAAAACTGCCGTTGACGCGGTTGTAGGAGCACATGATGGACGAGACGCCGGCCCGGATGGCCGCGTCGAATGGAGCTACATACACTTCATGCAGCGCCTGGCCGTCCACGAAGATATTGCCGCTGTTCGAGTCGTAGGCCACATAGTGCTTGATCTGCGCCATGACGTGCTGCGACTGGATGCCCTTGACCTCGGCCACCGCCATCTCGGCGGTCAGGAACGGGTCTTCGCCAAAGGTGTTGTAGCCGCGGCCGAACTGGAGGTCGCGGTCGATGTTCACAAAGGGCTGCAGAGAGACGTCGATGCCCAGCGCGCGGTCTTCGCGGCCGATCGCCACGCCGTTCTCCTCGGCCAGCTTGCGGCTGAATGTGGCGGCCACGCCCATGGTGGCGGTTTCGCCCTGCGAGGGATGGCGCGTGAGCACTCCCGGCGGTCCATCGGCAAAGCGCAGCCCCGGAATGCCGAGGCGCGGAATGCCGCCGAGATAGCCGGCCTGGCCCTGGTAGACCGCTGGATCTTCCAGCGTGCCGTGAATCAGCGTGAGCTTTTCATTGAGCGTCATTCGGCTCAGTAGTTTGTCAACCCGCGCATCCCCCGTGACAACTGGAATGCTCTGCGCTGTCGCCATGGCTGCGCTCAATAGCAGAGCGGCAGCGCTCAGCACGGCCCCTTTGGCCATGCGCAAATTGATTAATCCTAGCAACAAACTCATTTGTTCATGCTCCTGGCATAACTCTGGACGGATCGGACGAGCGAAGGGCGCGCCTTGTCAACGGTCTACTGCCTGGAAAAAGCCCCGTGTAAAACGGTTTATTCCCACACCGTTCAACCCCCAACAAGTCTACAGCGTAACCGCAGTCTCTGTATTTAGAATCCGCATTTGAAACGCATGGTATATTGGCTGCATTGGCCAATTCACTCTCTTGTGCGCGGACGCTTGGTGCGCGGGACTCTCCGGTCATTTCGATTGCCCATGGGTGACTCTTGTTGCTGACCGATCGACCTTGTTTGCGCCCATCCGTTTCGCGGCCGCGTGAGCGATTCGTGAACGGCAACCTGCGCGCCTGCGCCGTTTTCGCCTTGGCGGCGCTCTGTCTCGTCGCTCCGCCGCTGGCGCGCGCCCAGAATTCAGATGCCCCGGCAGAGACACGGAAACCGGCCAGGCAGCCGGTGGAGAGCGAACTCATCGTCGAGGGAGAGGGCCAATTTGGCCATGTGCATTTTCTTACCTGCTCCTGGTGGAGCTATCTCTACACGGGCGGGGTAGAGTACGACCGCCATTCCTGGGGCAACTTCGCCGGCGCGCGGATGGACTATGTGGCGGAGGTTCTGCCGGTGGCTATTCTGCGGCAACCGGCCAAGACCGATGTATGGGGCGATCCGCTCGCCCCGGCCAAAGAGACGGTGCCAGGCGCGGCGCTTTCGCCCATCGGCCTGCGCATGATGTGGCGGAGCAGCCACTCCATCAAGCCGTACTTCATCGCCAAGGGCGGTCTCATCTTCTTCGACAAGAAGGCGCTCTCGCAGTATGCCTCCTATGGGAACATGCTCTTGCAGGTTGGCTTCGGCCTGCAGTTCAAGCTGACGAAACGGATCGATATGCGCACGGGAGTTGGCTATATGCATTTTTCGGACGCCTTTGTCGTGCCCAGCAATCCCGGCCTGGATGTCATGAATTACAACGGGGGATTGAGCTACCGCTTCGGAAAGTAGGGCCCGAAGAGGCTACGGCAGCCGCCGCCCTGTTCCGAGAATGAATCAATCATGGGACGATCCTATAAGTGAGACTATCCAGGCAAGAGAATCCGCTTGCAACTGCCCTGAAGTTCCTGTTAAGTTGAATGAATCGAAGAATTTAATCCACCTGCTTAGACATCGGCGATACATCACATCGATGCGGAGTTTCCATTTGCCAAGCAGAAAATTGCGCGTACTTTCATCCGCCTTGGCGCCCTGTAAATGGTTTTTCTCCGGCCAGTCGCGCCTCAGCAGCCTCTTCATTCTGGCGGTGCTCTTTCTTTTCTCGCCGCAACTTGCGCGCGCCCGGAATTCTGCTGCGCCGGTGGAGACCAAGAAACCTGCCGGGCAGCAGGTAGAGAGCGAACTCATCGTCGAGGGAGAGGGTTCTATCGGCCATTACCGTCTATTAGCCAGCGCGGATTCCAGTAAGCTCTACGAGGGCGGTGTCGAGTACGACCGTCATTCCTGGGGTTACTTCTTGAAAGCACGAATGGACTATGTGGCTGAGTTTCTGCCGGTGGTTTTACTCTCC
>Ga0182011_10001221_pt1 | contig 22580 bp, 20 predicted proteins | sample 711E1DmetaG_FD_120481 | JGI IMG/M metagenome (GOLD analysis project Ga0182011, IMG submission 120481) | Permafrost microbial communities from Stordalen Mire, Sweden - 711E1D metaG | ecosystem: Environmental > Terrestrial > Soil > Wetlands > Permafrost | place: Sweden: Stordalen | collected...
ACAGGAAAATATCGGTACGGTAATCGATAAGATCGACAAGTTTAGTGCTATGTTATCTAAATGTCAATATCGCGTATTTTGAAGCATAAAGTTTTATGCACCTTTGGTGCATAGGTTAGGTATCAAGTAGATTTACAATATTCAGGGATTTTGAATGTGTATCATAAACGCGGCAGAGACGAATCATTCTTGCATCGTTTAATGCTTGGAAGGTCAGGTACCAAAAAGTATTCGACTCATTATATGCTTGTTGGTTTTTCTGTTTTGATTCCATTAACCCGTAAAGCAATTGATGATAAATACTGGCATCAACGATTTCCTTGCTGAGCGTTTCAAATAGAAGTTTTAATTCTTCTTCCGTTTTTATCTTGATTTCCACACTACAAATCCCCCTGAAAAGCCCGATGCAGCATGGATTGAAATAAAGCGTCGAGATTTTTGCGGCTGGAAGATTGGGCGGATTCAAGGGCGCGGATTTCGGAGACGCGGGAGGCGAATTCGATTTGGAGAAAAAGTATCATTTTAAAGGCAAATAACCGAAAGATTCATGGCAGGGAATTTTAATATCAAAAAAGCTGAACGACAATTCGGAATTTTGCTTTACTGAACTATACAATTTTCCACCCTCAGAATCCGAAGTCACAAACCCATCGATATCTTTTTCACAATCCGCCTGAGCAAAGAGCTTAATATCATTAATCACAACGGCACGTTCGGCCGTAGTAGGCGCTGTTTTCTTTGATTTGAGAATTGCCATTAATTCGCCTGCGCGAACCGCATGATTGAAATTGAAAGGCAGAATTTGAAGATTACGGAGGGGAAGCTCGGTATATTTTCCTTTAACACAGTATTCCGCAATCGAAATTGTTGAACATTTGAGGATAATTTTTTGTGTAAGAAAATAGCGAAAATATTCCTTCGCATTTTCATGCAAGGCATCTCTTTCGTTAAGGAGCCTGATGAGGAAACTGGTATCAAGCAACAAGCAATTAATTGGTTCCTCCTCTCAGTTCCCGGAGCCATTCGTCGGCATTGCCGACATCAGCCCAACTGCTTTTCGCTTTGCCAATTAATGAATTTAAATAGCTTTCATCATAGTCAGGAGCATATTCGATAAACTCAACGAATTTCAGGGAACTGGAATCAATTTCGCCTGTGGCAAGATTTTGACGTCCGGCAGCCCTTACTCCCAAAGGTTTATAGAGAGGATTGTGATCATATTCCGCAAGTATATCTTTTGGGGTTTTTATTATAAAAGACGCAAGGCCGGGAACACTGACATGAACATTCGGATTAGTTTTGCCGCCCATGTTGGTAATGTCGCCATAGAAGTAAAATTCTCCCGAGACCCATTCATTATCGGGCAGGGAATAATCAGTTGACGGATCAATAATAAGGCGTGTTGTATCGGGAATTGAGGTCGAGATTTCAAAGCTATAGTTCTGCTTCCGGGCGGTTTCCTGCAGAGCATAAATGGCTTTTGCCGTCGAGTATTCAAGAAAATTAATGTTTTTTGTGCTTTGTATCTGGCCTAAAACGGCATTGAATCCGATAATAACCTGTAAACTTGTTTTAAAAATGTGCCGTACGGAACCGTCTTTAATTTCGTATGAAACTATTGGTCTGCTTTTCCGTTCAATTGCCGGAAAAAGAAGCTGTTCCGCGTAATCAAGTAAGCCGCGCAATTCAGAAATATCATACATATCCGGAGTAAGCTGCAGTTGCCCCTTTTTTCCTGAAATGTGTATTTCTATAAAGCCTGTGTTTTCCATGATGTTTAAAATAAATGGGGTTAAGATTCCATTCCAAGATAATACGAATAACCATCCCAAATAGTATTATACCATTTCAACTGAAACCCGTAAATACAGTAATAAAAATGCCCTAATCTGGTTTCAACCTCACAACTCCCCCTGAAAAGCCCGATGCAGCATGGATTGAAATAGGGCGTCGAGATTTTTCCGGCTGGAAGATTGATCTTCTTCTATATCATAGATTGCTGAAATATGAGAGGCGAATTCATTTTGGAGGCTAAGTGGTGGCAGGATTACCTTAAAATCATTGATTTCACCCATCCCCAAATCTGGAACTCCGATTGCGCGAACCCCTTGTAATGCTTTGGACAAAACTGATGGCATATTCAGAAAAACACATAGAAATACCGAGTTAGCAGCCTTCTGGTTTGGCCTTATGGTGCAACAAGAATATGAGGCTAAAAAATCAAAATCAACTTCAACAAGTCTTGCTTTTCCAAGCTTCGCACCTATTCTTGAATAAATTATATCGCCCCTTTGTGGTTTTATTTTTCTTGACAATCTAACAAAGTCAGCTCTTGATATCTTCTTCACATTATCGAATAATATTTTATGGTTATCAGTTAAATCTTTTGCCGAAATAAAAGGGACACCATCATCAATGGCCTTAGGCATATTGTGATCAATATCTGATATCTGTTGACATAATTCTTGCAGTCTTTTTACCTGCCACCCCTTTGGATTTTTATCCGGATCCCCAAACATCTCCTCAAACAAAGCTGGAATAAGCTCCGCGCTTCTCTTGTCAGCCTGCCCGCGCAGCTTGCGCAATTGATCCGCTTCATCAAGAAGATTGACAATGCGCTCTTGTTCGGGGAGTGCGGGAACAGGAATTTGGATATTTAATAAGGCGTCGTGGTTAATACGGGGCAAATTTGCACCAGCCATTGCACTTGAAAGAATCGAAAGAACAGATGGTGAGCGAAGATAGTTGGCTGCAAACGAAGGAAGAATTTTTTGCTGGTCAACTTGAAGTACATAAATATCAGTGGAACAAATACCATCCATGTTAGCAAGATGAACTTTGTTCAAGTATGGACGAAGTTTCCCATAGAGTATTTCGTTTTTGTGAAAAACATTTTTTGTGCTTTTTATTGATGCGCCAAAAGATGGCTGATATTCATGAAGTGTGCCTGTATGGCTAACAATACTTTCCAAACCGATATAATTGAATATTTTTTTCGGGTACGCTAAAGGCTCAATTCGTTCTCGACTAATAGAAAGAATATCCCCAAGACCTTCAACCGGCCACTTCTTCACTTTTTCCCGCCTATCTTCTTCATCAACTCACTGCCCCGCTTGATAATCTCATTCTCCAGTTTCAGCACGTCAGCCAGAATATCCTTCGGCTTATCATGATGCACCTTTTCATTGCTCACGGGCTTGTATCGCCCGGCAGCCAGGCTCCAATCGTTTTCTTTTATCTTTTCAATCGGTACTCGATAGCTGTTCGGGCCCTCTTCCCGTTTCGGCCATTTGGCGATAATGTCCGGGATGTCGTTGGCTTCGATGAGTGTTCTTTTATCGTCAAGACTGAACCCGTCGGCGGTCATATCATAAAACCAGACGGATTTTGTTGGCGTGCCCTTTTGGAAAATGAGGATGGCCGTGGCAACACCGGCATAGGGCTTGAAAACGCCGCTCGGCAGGCTGATAACCGCCTGCAAATCGCACTCGGTCAAAAGCAATTCCCGGAGGCTCGTAGCGGCATTCGTGGAGCCGAACAACACGCCATTAGGCACAATAACCCCCGCGCGTCCGCTGGGTGCGAGGTGGTCGATGAACCATTTCAGGAAAAGCAATTCCGTTGCTCTGGTATTGAGTTTGTAATTGAGATCGGCAAGAATGCTCTCTTCCTGAATTTTGCCGGAAAAGGGCGGATTGGCAAGGATTATATCGAATGTTTTTCCCGGATACGAACCGCCAAAGCCCGTGGTGAGCGGGTTGAAGTGCTCGATCTTTGCTTTTTCCAATTGGTGCAAATACAGATTGAGGATCGCGATCTTCACCATATTCGCGTCATTATCATAGCCGGTAAAAGCATGATCTTCAATGAATTTCCATTGCGCGGGTTTAAGTAAGGTTCCATCAAAATTCCCGCGCCGTAGGTCTGCCGGTTTCGTATACTGCCGTTTAATGTGCATAAATGACGAGACATGAAATCCCGACGTACCGCATGCAGGATCAACAATGCGTTGTCCGGGCTGCGGATCGACAATCTCGACGATCAAATTAATTATGTGCCGCGGCGTTCGGAACTGCCCGTTGGTCCCCGACGCAGCGAGTTGACTAAGAAGATACTCATACATGTCACCTTTGAAATCGTGGCCTTCGTGGGCCGCGAGATCAAGCTCATGGACGCCCTGCACGACGGCCCTCAGCGTGGGCCGGTCGTAAATTTTAAGCGTTGCCCGGTTAAAGAGCAGCTTGCCGGTGTCCGAAAGGCCTGGAAGCTCGTGAAAACTTTCCATGGCGTCGCGCACCACATTAAACAGATTATCTCCGGTGAGCGTGACGAAGTTCCCCCAGGCAAAACGCGCCCATTTTCCGGAAAATATCCGGGTGTACTTTTTGTCGATGGATGCGAGGGCTTCGTCTTTTTCCGTGAGCAGCCGCAAGAAAAGCAGATATGAAATCTGCTCAATTGAATCCATCGGGTTGTTCACGCCTCCGGCCCATAACACGTTCATTAGTTGATCGACCTTTTGACGCAATCCCGAAGAAAAAAAGTTGGTCCCCGGATTTGATCCGTTCATGGCAGGGGCGCCATTTTTCGCTGAATTCATTTTTTAAGGTGTTCCTTTATGTTAAGCTGCAAGCAACGATTGCCGGATCAGTGACGATTGGCGCAAAGCCTCAAAAATTTCGTCTCGATGATCGAATTTGGATAACGCGGAAACGCCGCCAAGCTGATTGAACTGGGAAGCGTTAAATATAGTCATGTCCCCTTTGAGAAATTGCGCTAAGGCGTGCGTGTCCTCGGCCAGCAATTGGGCTGTGGCAGCAACCCATTTTTGTTCGTTATACCGAAGATTGAAGCGTGCGGAGATTGAATCGACCGTATCATTGATAACATCGTCTTTTGTTGGAAGCGGTTTCTTCCCAACCGCATTGTAAACGAAATCGGGCGTTGTCGCCGGAACGCCGTAGGATATGACGAGCTTGTCCGGTGAATAAAACATTTCCGGTTTGTTATAGAACTTCTCGTTTACGATCGTTTCGATTGCGTCGTCATCTTCTTCTTCGATTGCATTTTTGAGCTCAGGTGTTTTATCCACGAACAATTTTATGTCCCGCTCATAACCGCCACGAAAGGTCATCACGTCGACTTTTTCGCCGTCTGGCCCCACGATGCGGACTTCCTGGCTTTCAAGCGTATCGATTCCGGTCCAAACGGGTATTTCACGGGGCGGCTGCGAGCCGGTGTATTCCGGCGATTCATTCCGCGAACTATCCTCTACAGCTATATTTCCGGTCTTTTTCTTTTTATCTTCCGCCGGACGCGGCAGCTTCAGCGGCATGGTATAGTCGTATTTGTCCTCGAAATACTCAGCAACGGCGCAGAAATCAAGAAGGAAAAATTTATCTTTTTTATATTCCGTATGGCCGATTTTAAAAGTAAAAAGCCGCGTTCCCCTGCCTTTGATTTGAATATATTCCGTTGGCGAGAAAATCGGCCGCATGAGGCCGATATTGAGCAGGTCTTTGCAATTATACCCTGTGGAAAGCATATCCACGGACACGGCAATTTTCTCCGTACGTTTATAACCTTCATTGAAATTAACCCTGAACTCCTTGCCGAGCGAAGAAGCCTCCGGGATACGTGAAGTAATAGTAAGGGCAATGCCGGGTTGAAGCGTATTAAATATTTTCGTCAAATTGGTCGCGTGGGTCTGGTTGACGGCGAAGATGATCGATTTACCCAGGGCGCCGGTTGGATCGCGCTGCGCTTCGCGGAGGAACGCTTCGCACATAAGCCGGTTACGGTCAGGGGTAAAAACTTTTCTTTCAAGGTCCTGGATCTTGAAATTATCTTCCTGCTCGTTTATTACCACGGCCCAGCCGGATTCCGCCAAAGCTTGTGTAGTTATATTTGACCGAAGATCAAAAATTTTTGGAAGGCAAAGGAACGGTCCTTCCGGGTCTTTTACCGCATCGATGATGTCGTAACGGAATGTTGGAAATCCGGGTTTGCATCCGAAATAATGGTAAGTATCGCGAAGCTCCCGAGCTTCAAGCGCTTTCGGGTTTTCCTCTCCAAGCTGGGCGATGTTTATATTTTTCAAGTAAGCTTTTGGCGTGGCCGTCAGGCCTATGCGAGTGGCTTGGAAGAACTGGACGACCTCGCGCGCATCGCCGTAAATGGAACGGTGGGCCTCGTCGTTGATGACCAGATCAAAGTAAAACGGCGTGAATTCCCGGCGATAGCGGCGGTCGGTCATGAGCGATTGGATCGTGGCGACAACGACCGACGAGCCGAGCAATTCGCCGTTTCGACGTGCTGTTTTGTAAATGACCGGCTTGAATTCCGGGAGTACGACCGCAAAATCTTCGATGGTCTGCTTCGCAAGTTCGATACGGTCAACAATAAAAAGCACCCTTTCCGCGTTCCGGGTGATTAAAAAACGCCGAATAAGCGCCGCGCAAAGAAGCGTTTTACCGGTGCCGGTGGCCATTTCGAGAAGGAATTTTCGTTTACCTTTTTCATCAAACTGTTTTGCGATCTCATTCATGGAATTGATCTGGTAACGCCGCAGTAGAAGGTCATGCTTTAAATGTTGAAGATAGTCAGGTTTAATAATTTCAGTCTGGAGCGGTCGCGGCGGCTGAAGATTTTTAAGTCTGAGCCGTTCGATGTCCTGCCTGGAGGGGAACCGTTCTATTCTATAAGCGTCACGCTGGTCCGCGCGTTCGTAATTCCAGAACCAGTGTTCTTGACCATTAGAAAGGATTATAAAAGGCGCATTGAGATTTTCCGCGTATCCGCGAGCCTGTTCTTTAGCATCGTACGGGTCAAGGTCTTCGCGCTTGGCTTCAAGCACGCACAGGACCCTGCCGGTGCTTTCCAGAAGCAGATAGTCAGCCCTGCCGCTGCCTGTATGGTGTTCAAATCGGACCTGCTTGGAATCGAGCAGGTCCCAGCCGCTGTCTTCCAGGGCGTGGTCGATAAGAACTCGGGAAAATGCTTCGGGATTATCGGACATGTTTTTCCGTCCGCTATTGAAAAATTAAAAGCGTATAATTTGCAATAGTAATTGCAAATACCGTGGCCATAAAGAATATTCTGGTTTTAACAGTTGTTAAAACGGGCTATTACAAAATATACATTGCTATGTCATTAAGAAAGTTTGTGATGCGATTCAGAGACAAATCCGAGGACATGAAATCCGCGTGTTTGGGGGAATTCAGGAAAATTGCCGTTAATGGGGTTGAATAAATGAAACAGGACGAAAAAATGGAGCCCAATAAAATCGTCGTTTTTGAAAGCAAGAAAATCAGGCGCATCTGGCACAATGAGGAATGGTTTTTCTCGGTGGTGGATGTTTGCGGAGCCTTAACGGATTCTCCAACAGATCTAACCGCAAGGAAATACTGGAATAAGCTTTCTCAACGGTTGCGGGAAGAAGGAAGTGAAGTGGTGACAAATTGTCACCGGTTGAAATTAGCAGCCCCGCTAAAACTGCTCCGCCCCGACTACTTGATTCGCGAGGATACTCCAATCACGCGCATAACGTAACGAAGCCTCATCAATAGGGTTTTTCTTCTCTTCTTCGATTATTTCAAGCGTGACTTTTTTAAAGAGATCACTATCACTCGCGGTTTTGTAAAACTCGTCAGCAGTCAGGATAGCTCGTTTTTTCGATTTTGTTTGAGTCGTCATGACGTGCGTTCTCCGAGATTATGAGTGTATTGAGGGAAAAAAACAGGGACATCTTCGATCGTGTTCTTTTTATCATCAAAATATAATTGATTGCCTACGCGCATGTATAACGTGCCATCCTCTTTATTGCCTGCCGTAGCATCAAGGACAACTTCCGCAATGCATTGGTCATTATTATATGAATCCTTCGTGTACAGTTCCATAAGCCAAATAAAATGCGGCAAATTCATTTCTGTAACAAAATATGCAATTCGGTCATTGTTGTTGTCAATGTAAAGTTTAAGCTTTCGTTTTTTAAAAGAGACGCATGTCGTCAGAAGCAAACGAACCACCCACGGTGGTTTATGACCTAACCCTATTATTTCAGGAAATATTTTTTTGTAATGCATGACCGCTTTTAAACGGGCTTTTTCAGCCGGTAAAAAGGCTTTTTCCGGAAGCGGGCAAACCCCTGTATGTATACTATCAATGTTGAATTTGTTGGGAAATAAATCCCCATAATTTCCATTATCGCCGGGGTATCCTAAAAGAGCATAAGGAAAGATATTATCATCAATCACTACAAATTGTTTAATGAATGACGAACTGTCAACAATATTATCTTTATCCGGATAAGTGCTCTTTGTTTTATCGATTGTATGGCCAATCAGACTTACCACATGGCCGGATAAGCTTGCAAGGACGGGAAATCCTGATTCCACATAAGTATAAAGATCTTTAAATCTCTCTATATCTTTTAATCCGGAATTGTTTACCCGTAATATTATAGGATAACATCCAAATTCGGTTAAAATAGCGGAATAATCCGTATAGGTCATTCCTCTATACGGTATAACTCGTCCCTCCATATGCCCAGTCATACGTATTAAATCGTATGGATATACTTCTTTATAAAAATGAAAACGTTGTGAAAGATATCGGCAAACCCCCCATAAAGCCGAATGCGCACATACTGTAGCATCCGTATCCTGCGACATATATGGGTAGCCACAAACGGAATATCTAGCACCGCCAATATTTGCGGAAAAATCCGTCGAAAGACAAAAGCAATCATGTTCAATATTCTTGCCTATTTTGCTTGGATCAATGATTGTTCTGCCGAGACATCGTTCTTTGACATCTCTGATAATGCTGAATCCAAGATATTTGTCGGCCAACTCATCCCGTTTGATTTTTATATCCGCGGGATCGGTAAATGACATACTGAAAAAATGGAGCCTGTCGCAAAATGAATCAGGCGCTCGGAACTTTTTTGAATAAAAGTTGCTGAATAGATTTCTGTGATCCTTGCAAGTATAATTCTTTTCCAAAACAACAGTCTTTACATAATTATCCAAACCAAGACGTAAGTTCTCTATTCCCCAATCGGATAGATAAAAGCATTTAGATTTTATTGCATTCCAGTGGCCCGCGCGGTCGCTATCGGAAATAGGAAAGACATAGAGCTGATTCAATTTATCATCAATACTCATAAGATTTTTATTACCGGTTTTAGAGGAGAATACGATTTATCAATTCCAAAATAATAAAATACATGTCAAAGAAGTAAAATAATCTGCTATCCCCTTGACATTACAACTCCCCCTCAAAAGCCCGATGTAGCATGGATTGAAATAAAGCGTCGAGATTTTTGCGGTTGGAAGATTGGGAGGATTCAAGGGCGCGGATTTTGGAAGCTTCGATCATGTTCACCACGAACGTTTTTTAATTACGCTAATGACCGCGTTGGGCGGGAAAACCCGGTTGGGCGCGATAACCGCGCCCCTACGGTGGGAATGATGGTGGCATATTTCAAATACCAATCGACAAAACAAATAAATGCAATTCGCAATACGGGCATTATGAAAATATGGCAACGGGATTATTATGATCATATTATCCCGCCTTGCGCGTGCGCGACCACGCGCGCGCAATAATCGACGTATTCCTGCGCCGAGAGTTCACCTTTTGAGTCGTTGATAAGCCAGGAGCAAATCTCGAAGCTGATGGTAGCGGCGTCGGGATCGATATGGTCCACGGTGGGAAGGAGCGAAAAGTCCTTTTCGGGGTTTACGCGGTTTTTCGGCGCGGCCGACGCCCACGTATCGATGCGGTCCCATTGCAGCTTATCGCCTGTAAACGGGTCAGTGCCGTCGCCCGCGCACACCGCACAGTGGATGGCTTGTTTGTACAACGCCTTCGAGCTGTGCACGGCGTATGGCCGCTTTAGCTTGAGGTCCCGGTTGTGTTCCTGTTTCGCGCGCGTGTTCAACCATTTGTGGTAAACGGCAGGCGCGCAAACGCCGACCAAATAACCGGGAAGCCCATACGCCGGGACCGTTATCGTTTCCCGCGCCCTTGAAGGAGAACAATGCCGGATTATTTTCCCGCACAGAGCCACGAATTCCTCCGGCGACAGAAACGTCTTGGCCGTGTTTGACAACCAGGAACATATTTCAAACCCGAGTTCGTCCGCGTCGGGGTCGACATGGTCGGCCGTGGGCAGCAGGGCGAATTCCTTTTTATAGCCGCTGTTTCCCTTGGCCTTTTGCGGGTCCCATTTTCCGATCAAGTCCCATCGAAGGCCGTCGCCCGAATACGGGTCATACAACCCGGTCTTAACCACAGCGTCATGCAGTTTTTGAACGTACACACTGCGCGGGGTGACGCTTGCAAACGGCCTCTTAAGCCGTATGTCCCTTTTGCGCAGCGCCGAGGCCTTGACGTTAAGCCATTTCCGGTAAACGGCCTGGGTAACTTGATTTTTAAGAATATCGGGTACAATGTACGGAAACGGCTTGGGAATGGAAGGCTTATTTATCCCGCTTGGCCTGCTTTTGGCAGTAGTATTTTTTCTGATTTTTTCCCCAAAAACATCTCAAGCAAACGTTCAAATGTAATTACTCTGTAAACATTAGTCTCGCGGATTTTACTGGGGATAATAATAAAATGCTGATAGGCCATGTTTTAACTTACCTCAAGATAAATGGACGATTCAGATCAAGTGCCTCACCATTACTTTCTTAAACTTCTTCCCAATTCCAAGTGCTGCTGCCGATGCATCCTTGATAACCAATTCGCCTTTTTTTAGCCCAGAAATAGCTTCTTTAATTTCAAAAAATTCTTGCCCGGTAACACCAAAAAGATCTTTTATCACGCCATCGGCCATAGTCTGCTGCTTCATAATAAGCGGGTATTGTGCATTTGCATAAAAATCGAAGTACTTTGATTTGAAGCTGTCCATATTCTGTGTTGCGAGAATGATAGAAAGGCCTTTATTGCGGCCAACAGCGATAAGATCTCTGAGCGGCTTGTTGTCGAAGTCAAGCATGTAGTGCGCTTCGTCAATGATGGTAAAATGGCGAATCTGTACGCATTCTTCATTAACCGCTTGCTTTGAAAGCTTTTCGTAAATTGAATTGAGCTTGGAAATGATGAAGTAAACAATTGCCTTCGCAATTGGTCCTTCTTTGGGGAAATCATCCATTTTAACAATAAGACATTGCTCAACAAGGTTGATTCTGTCTTCGCGGTCGAAAAGGTTTGAACGAATTAGTTGATTAAGAACTGCCCGTATGCTGTCAACGGTATCCTTTTCCTGCAAAGCTATGTAGGCACTGAGAATGGTATCAAAATGAACTGGTTTGCCGCTGGTCTGGTTGTATGCAGAAATTACCGCATCGGTAAGGCGGTCGCTCATTTTGGCAGAAATAGTCGCCTTGTCAATGGCGCAGAGGGCGTTTGCAAGCTCGGTGGCATATAGATTTATTTCGTTTTGTGCTTTCCCGGTAAAATCTTTAAAGGGGGTAAATGGTAATGGCTTTTCAACAGGTTTGAGAATGCATGCTCGGTCAACGGAAAAATATGAAAGCCAATGGTTGTTTGACGGATCGGAAAACTCGCCTTTATAATCGAATAGCAGAAAATTAACCGGATGTTCCGATTCAACGGACAGCTCCCGGATTTCATTGACCAGCACTGCGATTAAATTCGATTTGCCGGAGCCGGTTGCGCCGGCAATAAGAACTTGCGTGTTAGGGATCGAACGACCATTAATATCGAGCTTAGCAGGAATAGCGCCTTCAAATTCACCAATATCCAATAGCAAACGTGGAATATCATTCTGCCGCCCGCCACTCGACGGCATATAAGCGAGCCATTCTTCAACAGTACCGATTTCAGAAAGTATTTCGATGCCCCTTAATATTTCTGCGTTGATAATCCGGCTTTTAATTCCATTGTTCTCCCAATCCGGGTTTTCGTGTTGCCAGCGAAGCTTGAGTAACGCAGACCATAAGTTTTGTAGGTTATTCCAATTGAAACAGGTATCATGAATATGGTCTTTAAGTTTCATCTTTTCTACGGCAGAAAGTTTACGCTCGAATTTAGAGTCGCAGAGGTTTGCCATGAGCGCAATACGATAAACCATATTGACAGACTGTAGGCTAACTTGTTCCTGGGTTGCATAATGCGCCAAGTTGATACGCTCTTCAAGGAGGATTTTCAAGGGTTGTACCGCCTCGACCAGCCCTTCACTTTTCCCTATGTTGGAAAAAACGATTATACTCATGCTTGCTCCTTTACTTCAATGCCGAAATAAAGAGGATCAACCGTAGTTTTCTGAGCTTCCTTATCGCGTACAAGCGTGTAACCTTTGCTTACAAATGCGGCCACTTTTTGCAAGTCTGTTGCCGGATCAATTTCGCTGTCGGTAGAAAGTAGGATTGTCTGGTGTGCAAGGGAGGGGAAATAGTGTTCAAGAATAATTGCCCGGCTTTCCTTGTCGAGTACACCCATGACGGTATCAATCATGACAGGCGGATCATAGTCCCCATACTGATGCAACGCCTTGAGCAACACCTGTACAACCACTTGTTTGCTTGCTGCGTTGAGTTGATCAAGATAGATTTCATTCCCAGCCTTATGAAAAAGCTTGAATGAAAGGTTCCGGAGGTTTTCGGAAAGATCTACTTTAGCTATTACGCCGCGATATGCCGCAAGGTTCACATTGAGGTCATCGCGCATGAGCTCTTCGAGGCGCTGTTTTTTTGCTTTCAGCAAAGCATCGGCAGACTCTTCGAAATATTTTACCAGACGGCAGAGAGCTTCATATTTTGGGTCTGGTTCCTCTTGAATCTGAATATCATACCGTTGGAGGCGTTTCTCTTTTTCGCGGACTGTTGCTTCAAGATTTGCAATGTCATTCTTAAGCCTGTTTACAAGTGCATCAAGTTCTTCATAGCGTTTCAAAGAACTATAATCTTTGCCAGCCATTTGCGATTCTACATCATCAATCTGCAAATTTATCCGGGCAATCTGCGGAATGGAAACCGCCAACTCATTGCGCATTATGTCAATTGTCGTGAATGGATTGGTTCTGGGCGCACGGACAAGGTTCGCGAGTGCAGAAACTTCATCCCTCTCAAGAAAGCTCCATGGATTAGTTGCCGCTGTGCCCTTTTGGTCGGCGAGAACAGAATCAACAAGCGTTTCGCAGGTAGGTATTCCTTTACTGTTTAGAAATGGAGCAAGGCATTCCAAGACTTTTTCCACTACTACAGTTGCGGTTTCACGACCGATTGTCGCATTCTGGCCGGTTGTGCCACCGAAAGCTGCTAATATACGGGGAACTTCTGAGCGCAGCGATTTTGCCAGTTGCGGCAAACCAACAGTAAGGGCTATGTCCTTGACAAATTCCTTAATAGTGTCGACGTATTGCTTTTCTTTCGCGTGAATTTCGGTTTTCTGTTCTTCAAGCTGGGTGCGTTTATTTTTAAGAACAGTTTCCTGATTCTGAGCTTTCTTCAATTCCGTAACTAATTCATTTAAAGCATGAAGTTGCTCTAATGAATCGCGCTCTTTGCTGCGCAACTGTGCTAAATTTTCTAAATCGGTGCGACGTTCAGCTACAAGCCGAAGATATTCCTCTCGTTCGCCTTTTGCTTTGAGTCTTTCTGCGGCTTTTGCCTCTCTTACACGGTCGGCAGCTTTGGCGAGGTCAAGGTATTTACGGAACCCCATTACGATTTCAATATTTTCACGAATAATACGGGAGAGCTGCATATCCGTAAGCTTTTCACCGGCTTTCATAGCATCGAATAGAAAATATTCAGATAATTCCTGTGGCAAATTTGCCTTGATAATTTTGCATACCTGCGATTCGGCAGTCTGTTTTTCTTTATCGGGTGTTGCCGAACCATACCGGATAATGTTGCCGTGAAGGTTGAGCATCACGGAATACCGTACCGTTTGATCAACAAGCTCCCAGCCGCGTTTGAGTATATATCGTTGTTCCTGTGATAATACAAAACCGGAAAAATGTATTTCAAGCTCAATAGATGTAGGCTCTTCGCCTGCCGCGGTAGTCCCGGCGTTCACTTCACGTTTGAAATGTTCCGCGGATGTTATCGAAAGGCCATAAAGAGCACCATGTATAGCATTAAACAGTGTTGTTTTGCCGCCGCCATTCGCACCGCCGATAAGAATTATAGGTTTTCCTTCTTCAACCGAAAGATCCATATCGAGATTGAGATATGTCCGGTAATTTTTAGCAATTATACGCGTTATTTGCATGGTTTCACCACCAGCGTTGAAAGAGCTTTTTCAATAAGCTTTACAAGTGATCTTTCATCGGTGAGCTCATCTTTGATTTTTTGTTCGTGGTAAACGCGCAGGATATGTTCCTGTATCCATTCATAATCAAGACAATGTTTTTCTGACAGTGATTCCAGTATCGCAAGATCTTCTTTGCGAATGCCGTAATGTACAAAAGTTGAATCGAGGCCTTTGGTTATCATTGATTGCCTCCGGCAAAATCAGCAGGGTTAAATACGCTCCAACCATGGAGTGTAAAGGATTCCGATAATTTATTGCGACAATATTTCCACGAGTTACCATCTCGGATAGTTATACCGCCGATGAATTTATCGTTTTTACGGTGCGTTATTACATCGCTCAGATAGTCGATAAGCGCATTGTGTTTACGGTATGCTTCATCGTCGCCCGTCATGGTTTTTGTATCGAAAAAACCAAGAGTCCCATCTTTGAATTTAAGCAGAAAATCGACATAGAACAAAGCCCAATCATCTCGCTTATTCTTATAGGGTACTGCAAAATGCTCTTTCCCATGGTCGCCGTTTTTATACCACCATTCAAGGCTTGCGGAATTTTCTTCGAGCATTTGAGCAAATATTTTTTCGGGATCATATGCGCGTTTCTGGACATATAAGGGTTGGAGCACATGGACAGTCGCCGCTTTTTCGATGTACTGTTCGATGTCGTAATAGCGGATATCAGGGACTTCCCATGGGTAACTTTCCGGTTTACGGCTTATTGTTGCTGCGTGCTGCTTCATGATGTCTTCATATTCTTTGAAACCTTTGTCGAGTAGATCAAGAATATATGGTTCATTCACATTGTAAAGAATAACACGGGCGGCCTGAAACTCATCGAACCCAAGGTACGATTCAAATAAATCCAGCAGCGCATATTTTAAAACCGGCGCACTATCGACTTTCGCATATTCCCCGCAACTCGCAAGGCAAAAGCGATGCAACATACTGTCAAGCTCATTTTGCGTTTTAGCGTACCGTGTCGTATTTGCCCTGACAATTTCTTCGTGGTCGCCATCAACATGCACATCACGCGGGATAACAACCTCGATCTTTTGCGGATCGATATGCCAGAGTTTGCCGAGTAAAAAATCTTTGTTTTTCTGAAAAGCGCCCATATCATCTTGGAGCGGAATCCAACCGTCTTTTTCAGCCGCAATTCGGAGGGATTTGTGAAATTTAGAACCCAAACGATTTCGTATTTGTTTCTTATTTATATGGTTGCTGTTGATACCAATGTCTTCATATTCCGCCCGGCGTGTGGCGCGCATTTCGGTAAAGTAATCCATATCATCTTGAACAATTTGAATCATGTCCCGCGCAAGGTTGGTATACGCATAGCCATAGTTGAGGACATCGTCGGTATAGTGAATATGTTCCGGCATACGGAGGATGCGTCCAACAGTCTGGATTGTAAAGCACATTGATTTGATGTCGCGGAAAATGAGTAAAACGGCAGCGCGTGGGCAATCCCAGCCAAGGGCGATAGCCTGCTTGAAAAGAAGTACTTCGACAAGAGAATCCGGCTTTTCAATTCCGTCCAGATTAATTTTATCTTTTCCATCAGAAAGCCATACGGCAAGTTTTCCATTTGCAGAAGTGATGCCGGAAATATGTTCGAGGTACTTTTCTACCATATCGCGGAGTTCGCGGTCTTCGTCGGAAAGCGTCTGTTTATCATTAGGCAATTGAATAAGCAGTAGCGGGCGAACTGCCGAACCAGCCTTTGCATATCGTTTTGCAAGGTCATTGCGTTTTGCCAATGCGGTACGCAGCAGATATTCATTGAGCGATAGGCCTGCACCCAAATCTTTTACGGCGGGATTCAGCTCCACCCGTTTTTTTATCATTTCGGCGGCTACTACTTTCTGCCGCAGCACTTCAACGATAGGCGCGCCTAAAAATGCCGGTGTTGCAGAAACATCTATTTCGAGTTTGGCATTGATAACATTAAGGACTTTTTGCGCTTTGTCGCCTTTTGTCGCGAAAAGATGTGCTTCATCAAGAATGGTGATTATTTCAAGACCTTTTTCGCGAGTGGCGGCAATAAGATTTTCAAGGTTACGGCCTTGTTCGTTTTCGCGGATGACAATTGCATCGTCACGGGAAATCGATTGCCAATTAAAAAAGAGCAAATCATTTTCGGCAAGAGATTCGTCTGCAAGATCGGCGAATTCAAGGCAGCGAAGCTCTCGTGTTTCCTCATAGTATTCTTTGAGTTTTAAAAGCGATTGCTGGTGCAATTGGTTCGGGGCAATCCAGATATAGGCGAACTGCCGCTGCGTTATTTCGTAATGAGAAGGCATAGTTTGCGCCATGCGCTTGAGCCAGGAGCCCATCATGACGGTTTTGCCTGAGCCGGTGGGGGCCTTGAAAACGAGTTTCTGCTGTCGGCTGCTGCCGGAAAGAAGCGTAGAAGCCTTATCAAGAAGTTCGTCAACGCCTTTAATTTGGTATTCGCGGAGTTCGATCATGAGAAAAATTCCCTATCACGTTTTAGCTCTGGTACTTGTGCAAGAATTTCATAAAGTCTTGTATTTACGTAGTAATTTGTTTTGCCCAGACTTCTTTTTTGAAGGATACCATCTTTCGATAACGCTTCCAGGTACCGCTGCGCAGTTGCACGGCTGACACTGAGGTCTGATTGAATAAATTCAGTTTTGGTATAAGGATGTGAAAAAAGATTATTAATCAGGTCATGATTGTAAAATGAGTACTCCGACCGGATTTTATTTTTCAACTCCATCATTACACGCTTGATATTTTCGACAATACCCAAAGTCTGTTTTGCGGTTTGCTCGATAGCATCGAGCATATATAACAGCCATGGTTCTTCATGGCCGCCGGTGCGGAATTTTTGGAGTAGCGAATAATATTCCGCCTTGTTTTGAACGATATAACGACTTAAATAAAGCACGGGCAAATCGAGCAACCCTTTTGATACAAGATAAAGAACATTTATTATTCGACCAGTCCTGCCGTTGCCATCGAAAAAAGGATGAATTGATTCAAACTGATAATGAATGAGCGCCATTTTAACAAGCGGGTCAAGAGGCTGAATAGAATCATCATTGATATACTTTTCCAAATTGGTCATTAAGCTGATTATCTCATCATGATTTTGCGGAGGTGTGTACACAACGGTGCCGTCCTGCTGGTTTTTCAGCACTGTGCCCGGCACTTTTCTAAAGCCGGCCTGGTTGTTTTCCAAACACTCCTGGATTTTGATTATATGCTGATTTAAAAGCAGGCCGTTTTGTTGGACAAGGTCATATCCGCATCGAAGCGCTTTTTCATAGGCTCTGACTTCCTTAATAGCTTGGACTTGCGAAAGTTCAGGTAACAAACTGCTTTGAAATAGATCATCATAGGTAGTAATAATATTTTCAATTGCGGAACTATCCTTTGCCTCTTGAAGCACTAAGGTGCTAATGAGAATATTCTCATTGGGGATTGATTTCACGACCCCTTTCAATTCAGCTAGTGCCCTATGTGCTTTAGACAGCTTACGCAACACAGCTTTTGTTTCAAAATCGTACGCAAACGGTAAGGTCGGCAATGTTTGAGAAGTCATTTATTACCTCATCTGCTCAAAAAGTAGCTTTTTTGAGCAATAGCTCAGTTTGTTGCTCAAAAAGTAGCTTTTTTGAGCAATAGAAATATACAAGGTATTTTGACAGACCCTATACGTGGACCAGATACCATGATATGTAAAAAATTCTCGATTTTTTTTACATAACAACGCTGATGTGTAAAAATTTTTCGATTTTTTATACATAATTTAATCGATTAATGGCTGTTAAGGCTCCCAAACTATCAAATTCGGCGAGTTTTCTGCCAAAGGTCACGAATTCGTTACCTTTGCAAGTACCTTCCAATGTTACTGAATTCCGTAACAATAAAAAATCTGCTGATGTTGGAGATGGTTGCATCACCCTTGCCCACCTTGTTCCAACTCATCCAGAAACTTCCGTTTTACCTTGGGCAGCACTGCCTTATAAGCTCTATAAATTGCTTCAGGCAACGCACAGAGTTCGATTTTATCAATGACGCTCTCGAATTCTTCGTCGTAGGCATAATGACCGGGAGCGAAAACATAGACTTTGCAGCGGGGCTTTTTAAGGCCGGACGCTGAGCTGTCCCCTGAGCGGAGTCGAAGGGGGCGTCGAAGTGCCCGGTCTTCGGGATAAAGGCTTTCAATGATTTCAATTGCGTCATCAATATCCGCAGGGTCGAAAATTATAACAAGCTCACACTCTTTTCCGGTAAATACGCGAATTTCTTTGGCGTCGTGTTTTTTAAGCGGTTCGTAGCAGTTTTCGCGTATGCAAAGAAGGTCAACCGCTGCGCGGGTAAGCGCCTTGCGGTTTTTCATCGACGGCTCTCGGTCGATAAAGGAGGTTTTGTAATAGCGAAGGTTGTTGTTGGTGAGGCCGGGTACATCGATTTTCTTATTCTTTGTACCATGTTTCGTATAACCTTGAATTACGCTTTTTATTCGAGAATAAGTAACCATTTGACAATTACCATTTTGTTCGAACTCTGGTGATCCTGCTTCTACACCCTTCTGTAACAATTCCTTTTTCTGGTCTTCTTTCATTTCATTATTTGTGACTAAAATGCATTTTCGGTGGCCACCATCATCTCGATTGAGTTGCATCACCGCATGCAGAGTAGTACCAGAGCCAGCAAAAAAATCGAGAATGACTGAAGATGGATTAGCATAATACATTAAATTATCATATACAAGATAGAGGGATTTAGGATAAGAGAACTTTGTTGTCCCTAAAATTTCCATTAGTAGCTTCGTACCATAGGTTGTTGCTGAATAGCGACCATCTTTCCAAATTGTTTTTGGTTTACGTCCTTCAGGCATATATGATTTTTTAACAATTTCATGTCTATTTGCTTTATAAATGACTGAGATATTTTTATCTTCATACTCGCGCAAAAAGCCATCAGGATTTACACGCCAAATTCTTTTAATTCCCTTGGGGTCAATAGGCCAGACTTCAATAGCCCCCGAGAAATTCTCTAAGCTAAGTTCTCCACTTTCAAAATTCGCAAATATTGGATACCACTGGCCAGGGCGATCCTTTGGTGTTGAATTGCCACCACGCCGCCTCAGATTATCCCATACAAAGTAACCATTATCATCACTCTCTTTATATGTTTTTGCTTCCTTTTCAGTTAATTTACGAGGCAATAAAACCACAGAATCAATATGCTTCGCATATATCAAGCAATAATCATGACTTACCGCTGGTGCATTTTCACGGATATTTTGTCCAGCGGGGTTTACTTCTATGCAGAATGTTGCAATGTAGTTCTCTTCGCCCATAATCTCATCCAACATATGCCTTGTATTATGGATTTCATGGTCATCAATTGCAACCATGATAACGCCAGTAGGGGATAGCAAATGCTTTGCGAGTAGCAATCGCTTATGCATCATTGAAATCCATTTAGAATGACGCCATTGATCCTTGCTATCAACATAATCATTGTTGTAAGTCCAATCTCTTGCACCTGTATTATACGGTGGATCAAAATAAGCGACATCGACTTGTCCTAAATGCGTATACTGCAAAGCCGTCAACGCATGTAAATTATCCCCTTCAATCAGAATATGATCCGGCGCATTATCACTACCCTCTGCAATAATTCTTTTTTCCACCACTTCAGTAAGTACAGGCAACTTTTCGCGCAGCAATTCCTCAACAGCCTCCTCTTTTTCTTCCCATACAAGGCCATATTTTTTGCGGGAATTGAGCAAGCCAATTAACGCGGATTTCTCGTCTGAAGTAAGCCCTTCGAGGCTTTTTATGCGAAGCGCGAGGGAGTTTTTATTGATTTTCGAATTCAAAAACAGCCTCCAGTAAAGCAATTTATCATATGTTTATTTTTTTTGTTTTAAAAATTAAACTCTTGTTTCTATTTCTCTTACTAGATTTGGCATGTCGGTATTGGTAAAAGTATTATCTTTCCGCCAACCTGAATCCTTATCCTTTTCAACATAGTGTATAGAGTGCTTTTTGTCAAATTGGATTCGATAATTTGGTGTACCAAATCTCGTTGGTAATCCTGCCACAATTTGCCAATCATGAATCTCATTTCGTATCGCATTAATATGAGCCAGAAATTCATTGCATGTTGAATACCTTTTGCGGGGCTCTTTATTACAAGCTTTAGTGATTGTGCGGATCAAGGGCAGGCATACCCATGGGGGCAATGTGGATGTATCCGCAACGGTACTTGCCACAATACGTTTCTTAATGCAATCTGTAGCAAATAGTTGTTTGTCAATGCAATCTTCTGTTGCATGATATTTGGCAAGCTGTTTTTGTGTTAGCCAAGCACTCTCTTCATAAGGGAAATGACCACCCAACAGTTGAAAAAAAAGCAGACCGATTTGATAAATATCCCCGGTTATTCCATATTGACCATTCTTTACTGATTCAGGCGGACGGTAAATAAGCGAGTGTCCGGAGCCAGGAACAGAATTGCTGCCATCAGGAATTTTCTTCACTGAGCCAAAATCTCCAATAATCGCTCTGCCCCGATCATCAATAAGTATGTTTTGTGGTTTCAAATCACGATGAAGTAATTTTGCGGTGTGAAGGAAGCTCAATCCAGACAGAACATCTCGTGTCAGTTTTACTGCACGCGAATTTCCCTGAACCCCGCTGCAAATTTCTTCATCAAGATCGCCTTTTTCACAATAGGGAGTTAAAAAATAAGCATAATCCGTATTTACGAAAGCCGCATCAAGAATTGAAATCACATTTTCTGATTTAATGGCCGCAAGATTTTGAGGTTCGGCGTGAGATGTATCGCCACCCCAGTCATAAAATTTTATAGCAATCTTCTGGCGATTTATTCTATTCTCTCCGAAAAAAAGCCAGCCGCAAGCGCCTTTCCTGCTTTGCTTTCGTATTGTGATATTACTGGATAAACTGCGTAATTTATCCTTAATGGGTTCCGGCACATCGATAATATCGATATTTAAATTTGATTCATTCATAATAGTGAACAGTATGCTGTTTTAAAAGCATCGTGTTGATAAGAATGAAGCGTTGCTGGGATCTCGATATTGTTCTTTTTAATTACCGAGGCAATTTTATTCGGCGAAATTAAATCGATTGGACAGCCTTCATACATTTGGCAGATGCATTCAATCTTAAACCCAATATGGCCGCCGCCAAATTTGCCTTTGGGCGCACGTTTCTTTATTGAAATTTTTTCGAGGTTGTTTTCGCGGAAAAAAGCATAAAGAGAGCTTTGAAATGCGCGCAGTTCATCAGAGTCTTCATCATCAGCTAATGAAATTTTACAGACCTTCAACTCGATATGATTAAATTGAGTTTTAGTTCCATCGAGAATAACCAAGCGAGCATCAGAACCGGCAATTTCTATACCACATAATTTCATAATAGGTTCATAGCTCCTTGGCCCTCCTCTATGAAGTTTTAAGTATGATTAAAACTATATAATGTCGGAAAAGCAAGCAGCTAAAAAACCAGCCCCTGTACCTCGCCGATTTTTTCGCAGGTTATCAGGTTGATCCCGTAATTGTCGGTTGCCCAATCGGTTTTTTTATGCGGCTTGGTGACCACGCATTCGTGGAAACCCATTCGCGAAAGCTCCTTGAGACGCAGGCCCATATTGTTGACGGGACGGATTTCCCCGCCGAGGCCAAGCTCGCCGATGAACGCGAGGTCTTTTCGCAAAGGACGGTTGCGGAAAGAGGAAATGACGGCCGCGGCGATACCGAGGTCGATGGCCGGTTCCGAAACAGTGAGGCCGCCCACGATGTTGAAGAAAATGTCGTGGTCGCCAAGCGAAAGGCCGCCGAACCGCTCCAGGACCGCCAGAAGCAGGGACAGCTTTTTCGGGTTAATGCCCGACGCCACACGCTGGGGCAGGCCGAAGTGCGACTTGTTGACAAGGGACTGAAGTTCCACGACAAGGACCCTTGAGCCTTCCAGAACGGGCACGATCGACGTGCCGATCTGCGGGGATGCGCGGCTTAAAAGGAAATACTGCGAGGGGTTGTTGATTTCCTTGAGCCCGCGGTCGGTCATCTCGAAAATGGCAATCTCGCCGCTGGGGCCATAGCGGTTCTTGACTGCCCGCACAATCCGGTATTGGTAGTGCGAATCGCCCTCAAAATAAAGTACCGTGTCGACCATGTGCTCAAGAACGCGCGGGCCCGCGATTGCCCCTTCCTTGGTGACATGGCCGATGAGAAACACCACGGTCTTGTGCTGCTTTGCATGGCGCAAAAGGAGCGAC
>Ga0182011_10001226_pt1 | contig 22546 bp, 15 predicted proteins | sample 711E1DmetaG_FD_120481 | JGI IMG/M metagenome (GOLD analysis project Ga0182011, IMG submission 120481) | Permafrost microbial communities from Stordalen Mire, Sweden - 711E1D metaG | ecosystem: Environmental > Terrestrial > Soil > Wetlands > Permafrost | place: Sweden: Stordalen | collected...
CATTCTGCGGCCTACGGATGCAGTGTGCAACCGGTTACGGTCTTCCCCGGCGACCCGATCACGGTGAGTGGCCGGGTGATTGATCTGGAGACGGGACGAAAGCTAAAGCCCGTCTACACATGGAAGACGACCGGCGGAAAGATTGACGGCAACAACGAGAACGCCACGATCGCCACGGACGGTTTAACGGCGGGCGACTACATCGTCACCGGGCACGTTAGCGAAGGGCGCGCGCCGACTCAGAATGCCGAGTGCGCCGCATCGTTCCGCATTCAGGCCTACGACCCGCCGACGATCAGTTGCTCGGCCAACCCAAGCAGCATTATGCCTGGGGGCACCTCGACAATCACAGCCGAGGGGCGGAGCCCGCAGAATCGCTCGCTCAACTACTCCTACATCGCGACCGCCGGACAGATTGGCGGCAATGGCGTCAACGCTACACTGACCGCAGCAAACGTCAGCCCGGGAATCATCGACATCACCTGCAATACGGTGGACGATTTGGGCAAGACGGCTACCTCGACGGTTACGGTTACGGTGATTGCGCCTCCACCCGTGCCAGCACCCACTGCTCGCAGCCTGTGCAGCATCTCGTTTGATCGCGACCGCAGGCGTCCGGTGCGCGTCGACAACGAGGCGAAGGGATGCCTGGACGACATCGCGCTGGAGCTAAACCGCGAGTCTGATGCCATGCTGGTGATCGTCGGCAAACACGGCCCGGATGAGTCGCCCGAGTCCGCTGCGGAACGCACTCTCAACGAGAAGCAGTACCTGACAAGCGAGAAGGGAATCGACCCAAGCCGCATCGAGGTTCGCACGGGCGAATCTACGGGACGGGGCGTCGACAACATTCTGGTTCCGCCGGGAGCGACATGGGACAAGGGCGGTACGACGCGCTTCGACCCGAGTCGAGTGACGCGCCACGGTGAGCCGTACTCTCGCCGTCGGTAGGCAACTACGGAGAAGAAGAATCCCGTTTTACGATGTAGAGAAGAGCGGTTCGGGTCCACCACAATTTGTGGAGGACTCGAATCGCTTTTGCCCTAATTACCGTGGGTGAATTGGGGATCGAGTAAGCTCCTATAGGGAAACTACTTCAAATAGTAATTGACAATAGTAGGTCTGTACGGCCATAATTCCATTCGATCCCAATTAATAACTTCCTTGGATTCCAAGGGAATATCTTCTGAAATTCTTTCGTTTGAGGAAAATCATGTTGCCGATACATCGAGTTGTGAGTTTTAAGAAGGCGGCTCTCAGGATGTTATTCCTGCTCACGCTGCTTACACTTTCGCTAGTTCCTAGCGCTCTGATGGCGCAGACAGGCGGCCAAGGCGCTCTGGAAGGAACAGTCGTTGATGCTTCTGGTGCCATGATTCCACAAGCCGTTGTAGTAGCAACGAACCAAGCCAGCGGTGTGTCTACAACTCACAAAACTACGTCGGCTGGCGTTTATCAGATTTCACCGCTGATCCCGGGCATCTACACCGTAACGGTTTCAGCAAATGGGTTCAAAAGCCTTGAGCAGAAAAACATCGAAGTAAACGGAATGACCATTACGGGATATAATGCAACCCTTGCGGTTGGCAGTGAAGAGATAACCGTGACGGTGACAGACGCCCCTCCGCAATTACAAACAACAAACTCAACGCTGGGCGATACGATTACAAACAAAACCTATGAGAGCTTGCCGGTTCTTATGAATAACCAGCAGCGCGACCCTACGGCTTATGCAACGCTGGCTCCTGGCACACAAAGCGGAACACGTGCTCCTATTATGTCTGGTACGGGCGATTATCTGGCTGAAGTATATCTGGATGGTATCCCGACCACAGTGTCGAATATGCAGGGTGATAACCGTGTAGTTTCCCTCTCGGTTCCTGTTGAATCGGTGGATCAGATGCAGGTGGTTGCAAGCGGTCCGTCCGCGGAGTATCAGGGAGCGGGCGCAATAAGCCTTACCACCAAATCCGGTGGCAATAAGTATCATGGCACCATTGTCGACTTTATCCGCAATACGGCATTTGATACCTGGGGTTTTGCAGCGCCAGCCCTGATGAAGGACATTGTGGTCGATGGTGTGGACACCAAAGTTTCGGCAGGCAAGCCCCCCGAACATCAGAATGAGCTATCTGTAGCCGTAGGCGGTCCGATTCCGCTTACGCGACACAAAGGTTTTTTTTATGCGAACTATGACCAGTATCGTGGTCGCAAAGGTGCAACTCCTACTACTATGACGATTCCAACCGTGTTGATGCGGCAAGGCGACTTTACCGAGCTTGCTACGGCACTTGCTACGTTAGCAGTACCAGTACCATCAGTAATCTTCAATCCGCTTACGAACGTTTGCGCAAGCAGCACCTCGTGCTCTCGTACGGTCTTTGCCTATAAAGGCAAACCCAACGTGATCGACCCGAGCTACATCTCGCCGATCTCACAGTATGAACAGAAGTTTATGCCAAACCCCACGGTCCTTGGGATTACAAGCAATTTATTGGTTGGAGGAACAAGTGGATATAATAATCATGAACTTACGTTCAAGATTGATTACGACCTGACCAGCAAACAACGCTATTCATTTGTGTACACGCACGGTGTGCGCACCTCTGTCGGTTACGGATCTACTCTGCCTTTGCCATATACAAACGCTGAAAGTTCACTGATCCGGCCAACGACCATGATTATTGAACATCAGTACATTGTCACGCCCCAGATCGTCAATCAATTCAAATACGCCTTTACACGCTTTTCCGGCCCGGTTAATGTCCCTACCGAGGGCGTGACGGGTTATCGCGCTTCTGACACCGGAATCACTGGCCTTCCTGCAGGGCAAGCATCGGACGACTTTCCCTATACTACTTTTGGCACTACAACAGCTTTCCCCAAATCGCAAGATACCTGGGCAGGCAAATATGCCTCTTCAACAACACCAAACTCGTTTACTATCGTGGACAACTTGCAGTGGAGCAAAGGAAAACATAACCTTACGTTTGGTATACAAACGCAGTGGCTGGAAGATAATATGGTTGCCTTTACGGGACCTACCCGTTATTTCGACCAGCAATTCGCTGGTATCTCAACTGCTCAATATGTTGGTGCTTCTTTGAGCAGCACGGCTACGGGCTATTCTTACGCCAGTTTCCTGCTTGGCGCAATCAACAATAGCGGAATTTCAAGAGCTTATTACTCAGATCTAGGCGGTCGTTATCACCCCGTTTCACCCTATGTGCAAGATGATTGGAAGGTGAATCCCAATCTTACAATCAGTCTTGGGTTGCGGTGGGATTATCTTCCTCCTTATCATGAAGCGGCGGATCGCTGGAGCTTCTTTAATCCCAATGGCATTAACTCAGCAACCGGAACGGCAGGCGAACTGGAATTCGCAGGAAATCGCGGTGCCGCCATCAGTTGTAATTGCAAGACTCCTGTACAGACCTACTGGAAGAATTGGGGACCACGGCTTGGCATGGCATGGTCAGCAAACGCAAAAACGGTCATTCGCGCTGGTTTTGCAATGTCTTATACCCGCGCTGGCGGCGTGGGTGGTCGAGCCAATGATGCTACGGGGTCCAGTCAACTTGGCTTTGGGTCCAGTATGATTTTGCCTACCGCTGTCAATAAGGGTGTGGGTGCAGGCCCTTCTTATTATCTGAATAACAGCACCGGGTTTGCAGCACTTGGAAATACAAACTTCGGTGGTTCTGGTTACACCATTCCTGCCCAAACAGGGCCAAGTGTTTCAGCTTTGACGCAGAATATGGGTAACTATGTAGACAATACAGGTGCATATGTGACACCTAGCAGTGCACCGGGATACGCAGATCCGTACCTTTCCGGGCGCGCCCCAGAATTTGAATTTTTCAACTTTGGCATTCAGCGCGTCCTCACCAAGGATTTGACCATTATGGCCAATTATTCTGGCAGTGAATCGCACTTTGTGGCGGGTGCCACGGTGCCCGGCCTGTGGTCTGGTCAGATCGATCCTGCGCACGTCGCATTGACCGGCTCGACACTTGCTTCTGACGGTGCAACCAACATTCTCAATGCGCAGGCGACTACCGCAAACATTGCCACCGCACAGGCTGCAGATTCGGGCATCATCGTTCCTTCCTGGTTTGCCGCTGCTGGCGCGAAAAGCACGGTTCCTACAATCGGTCGTGTGCTAACTCCATACCCGCAATATTCTTCTGCACCAGTTCCAACGTGGGATAACATCGGAAACATTTCGTACCACTCCCTTCAGATCACATTGAAACAACGTGAATGGAAAGGATTGAGCTACACTCTAAACTACACCTACTCCAAGAATATCGGCGATGACAACACATCACGTAGTGCGTTTGCGGTGCCTGCTGCGGCCTCGTCCAATGGAATTGCGATACCCGGAAATAATCGTGCAGATCGCGATCTGACAGATAATGACAGGCCGCAAAATCTGAGTATTTACGGTGTAGACAAACTGCCGTTTGGAAAGGGCCATATCGGCGGCAACAATTTCCTCGTACGCAATATTGCTGGTGGCTGGTCTATAGCTGGAGCGTTTAGCTACATTTCTGGCGCTCCACTTTCGATTATTGGCAGTGGATGCACCACGCCCTCTTCGGGTACCTGTATGCCAGATCTGCTTCCAGGCATGAAAAACAAGGTCCGTGCCAATGGCGGCTGGGGCAAAGGAATCACCGCCGCGAACCTGGGCGGTGTCTCTTATCTCAATCAGGCCGCCTTCCAAGCTCCGAATCCATTTCCACTGCCCGCTACAGCAGCCAGCAAAGCTGTGGCCATCACAAAAATTGGAGATGCTCCGCGCCATGGCTTGGGTCGGGCTCCAAGCAAATACAATGTCGACTTGAGCTTGAGCAGAAGCTTCAACATTACACCGAATCGTGTAAAGTTTATCTTCCGTGCCGATTGCAACAACATAACCAACAAGGTAACATTTGGGGGTATCGGCACCACTTGGTCGAAAGCTTCTACGGGTACCTTCGGCCAAGTGTCGTCTGCCCCTGGCAACCGAGACTTCCAGTTCTCCGGAAAAATTACCTTCTAACCTTTCAATTATTCCCTAACCCGAAACTAGATGCAGCGTATGCCCGCCTCAGGAAGATCCATCCTGGGGCGGGTTTGTCTGCGGCGGCGGTCAGCCAGCTATTGAGCAGCGAAAGCTTTTATGCGTCGGCGTCAAAGCTGGGGTCGTCGTCGATTGCGACGCCATGCTCGCGCAACGCGGCAACGGCGCGTTCGAGGTCGACGGTGTTCCAAAGGATGATGGCAGCGACAAAGAGGTTGAGGCCCCTCGCCCGGGAGGACAGTGTTGATGAGGATGCGAACGAGAAGCGGATTCCTCCGGAATGACAAAAAAACGCTGCGGAATGGCTAACAAATTCGCGGAAAGAACATCGATTCAGGCGATTGCCATCATGGATTGACTCAATGAAAAACCCTTCATTGACAAGAGGTGTACGCAACTCTTATAAATACGCTAAAGTTATCGTTTACTTGCTCAAGGGTTTTGTGTTTGCCAGACGCTCATTCCGTTCACGCAACGCGGCTATTTCCCCGCGAAATATCCGCCTTTCAATGATGCGAATCGGCCTTCTGGCTTTCATGGATGCGCAGATTCACTGGAGCCCAATCAGATGCCCGATCCTTTCATGTCGTCACCGGACGCTGTCAGTCCGGCATCGATTCCACAGCGTACACTGGCCAACGGGCAGAAGATGCCCGCCATCGGGTTGGGCACCTTCGGTTCCGACCATGTCTCGGCGCAAACGATTGCGGAGGCGGTCTATGACGCGGTGCATCTTGGCTACCGCCATATCGATTGCGCCACCGTCTATGGCAATGAGGCCGAGATCGGCGGCGCCTTCGCCCGGCTCTTTTCCGAAGGGCTTCAGCGCGAGGAGCTGTGGGTCACTTCCAAGGTTTGGAATAACTGCCACGACGACGTTCTAGGCTCTTGTGAACGTTCGCTTAAAGCGCTGCGGCTGGATTATCTGAATCTCTTTCTGGTGCATTGGCCGTTCCCTAACCACCACCCGCCAGGTTGTGACGTGAGCGTTCGCAACCCGAACGCTGTGCCCTACCGGCACGAAGACTATATGCGCACATGGCGGCAGATGGAGGATCTGGTTGATCGCGGTCTGGTTCGTAACATCGGCACCTCGAATATGACGATACCGAAGATGGAACTGCTGTTGCGCGATGCGCGTACGCGACCGGTAGCCAATGAAATGGAGCTGCATCCGCACTTTCAGCAACCGCAATTCTTCGCTTGGCTGAAAGAGCACGGCATCGAGCCCATCGGCTTCTCGCCGATCGGTTCGCCCGCTCGCCCGGAGCGCGACCGCACCCCCGAAGACACGGCACCGACTGAAGACCCGGTGATTCGCTCTATCGCGGAGAAGCGCGGCGTACACCCGGCGGTGATCTGCATCCAATGGGCGATTCAGCGCGGACAGACGCCGATCCCTTTCTCCACCACCCGGCGCAACTATCTGGCCAATCTACGCTCCGCCATCGCCGAGCCGCTCAGCGCAGACGAGATGCAGGCAATCGCAGCAATCGACCGCAACTGTCGCCTTATTAAGGGTCAGGTCTTTCTGTGGAGAGACAACCAGAACTGGGAAGACCTTTGGGATCTGAACGGCGAAATCGCCCCCGAGTAGGGAAACGGGAATTAACGAGCACCGCTAGAGCATTTTCTGTAACGGTGTAGACCTCCGCGCAACAAGCAAAAGCAGATTCCTCCGCTGCGCTGCGGAATGACAAACAAAAGTAGTGCGGACATGACAAATAACTTGGTCTATAACAATTCGGAAACGCTCTACTAAAAGAGGAAACCATGAGTTCTACGATGAAAGCAGCATATCTACCCGGAAATAGCAGCGTTGAGATGCGCGAAGTTGCCGTCCCCACACCCGGCCACGGCGAGGTTCTAATCGCGGTAAAGGCCTCAACCATCTGCGGATCGGACATTCGCTGCATCTATCATGAGCATCTGGGCAAGGGACCGGAGGGCTATCAGGGAGTGATCGCCGGGCACGAACCCAGCGGACAGATTGTGGAAGCCGGTCCCGGCTGTCGCCGCTTCAAGACGGGCGACCGCGTGATCGTTTATCACATCTCCGGTTGCGGGGTGTGCAACGATTGCCGTCGTGGATACATGATCTCGTGTACCAGCACGCAGTATCGACGGGCCTATGGCTGGCAGCGCGATGGCGGCATGGCCGAGTTTATGATCGCCGAGGAAAAGGATCTGATCCTGCTGCCTGAAGAGCTGACATACGCCGACGGTGCGCAGGTGGCCTGCGGATTCGGCACCGTCTATGAAGGACTGGAGAAGATCGGCATCAGCGGCAATCATGATGTGCTGATCACAGGTTTGGGGCCGGTCGGACTTGCCGCCGGCGCGCTCTGCCGCAAGCTGGGGGCAAACCGGATTATCGGCATCGACATCAGCAAAGAGCGCATGGATTTGGCGCTACAACTCGGCCTGTGCGATCAGGTAATCGCCTCCAGCGAGGACAACGTGAAGCAGGTGCTGGAGCTGACGAACGGCATGGGCGTCGAGCGTGCCATCGATTGCTCGGCCAATGCCACGGCCCGGGCCACGGCCATCCGCGCCACCCGCAAATGGGGAAAGATGGTGATGATTGGCGAGGGAGGAACGGTCAGCTTCAATCCATCGCCCGACATCATTCACGACCAGAAGACAATTTATGGTTCGTGGGTCACATCAACCTGGCTGATGGAAGAGTTGGTTGAGCGGCTGGTGCGATGGAATCTGCACCCCGAAGCGATTATCACTGATCGCTTCCCGCTGGAACGGGCTGCAGAGGCGTATGCCTTGATGGCATCGGGGCGCTGCGGCAAAGTCGCCGTTTGCCCCGGAGAAAATTAGTCCATGGCCGTGTGCCTAAAACTGAAAGGAATGGAGCCTTATGCTGAAAGGAATCTCTCCCCTGTTGAACCCGGAACTTCTGGCGACTCTCTATCAGATGGGTCATGGCGACGAAATCATCCTTGCCGACGCGCACTTTCCTGGCCATAGCATCGGCCCCAAAGTTCTGCGCTCCGATGGATTGAAGGTTGCGCAATTGCTCGATGCAATCATTCCGCTCTTCGAGCTCGACAGCTATGCCGATCCGCTCTATATGATGCAGGTGTCTGAAGGCGACGAGCTGGATGGAAGCGTGGAGAGCGATTATATGGCGGCGATTCGACGCCATGCACCCAACGCTCCCAAGCCGGTGCGCATCGGACGCTTCGACTTCTACAAGCGCGCTGAATCGGCCTTTGCAATCGTGATGAGCGGAGAGCTTCGCAAGTACGGCAACATCCTTCTGAAGAAGGGTGTAACCCACGTTATATAACTGATGTTACGCAGTCCTGAGTCAGAAGTTCGTTGAAGTATAGTTCGGGCCTTCAGCACTTTGTCTTTGTACGGAACGCAACCCTAGGCTTACGGCCTAGGCTGGTATAGAGCGGGCCTTTGGCCATTGTTTTTGTGCAGCGAAGTTTTTGTGCTGCGAATTAACGGCTCAGGACAATTCAACCACGACGAACTGCTTCCACTGCGCACTACCGCGTAACATCAGTCATTAAATTCTCTATAGCGACAGGAGAACTGCTCTAGCCAGCGCCAATCTTACCCATCTCGTACATTTTCCTTCATGCCCGGCTCTATTTCGTTTTACATTGTGCAGCCAGCGAGCGAATACAATGGAGCCATGCGTGGATGGAGCTTTCCAATCGGCAGATTTTTCGGCGTGGAGGTTCGCATTCATGCGTTCTTCCTTCTGTTGCTCGCATTGGCGATTGTCTTTGGCCCGCTCGCCGGGACGAACGGTGCGCGCGCACTGACCCTCTGGTTACTGCTGCTTTTTGCCGTTGTCGTGCGCGAGACGGCGCGCGGAGTAGCTGCAGCTTGGTACGGCGTGGAGCTTAGCGCAATCCTTCTGCTGCCTAGCGGCGGTCTGCAATCTTTCGCCACGCCGGAGGCCACCGAGCGAGCCAGCGAGCCAGCGGTCGAGCGGACGATGGCTCTGGTCGGTCCGCTGGCCAGCATTGCCTTCGGACTGTTGCTAGGAGCAATTGTTCTGGCGTCTGCTCCCGGCATCAACCTGATCGAGAAGCCGTGGGTTGTGTCCTCGCACCTGCTACGCGCTATGGTTTGGCTAAATCTTCTGCTTGGAGCAATAAATTTTCTGCCTGTTTTTCCGCTCGATGGAGGCCGCATCTTCCGCCGTGCACCCGCAACTACCACGCCAGAGGGCAAAGGCACCGCCGCGAGCGCAGGTTCTGCGACGGGCTTGGCCGCCAATCTGCGCTGGGGCCAGAGCTCCGGTCCCAGCCAATGGATTGCCATCGCGCTGGTCGTCGCCGGTCTTCTGATGGGCAATCTGTGGCTCGCTTTGATGGGCGCATTCGTGCTGCTCGGCGCGCAGATGGAGAGCCGCTCCCTGCTCGCCAAGAGCGGCGCAGGCAACGGCTCCGACCCAGTCTTGATGCGCGACGTTATGCTGACGCAGTTTAGTACGCTCTCCGCCTCGGACACGCTCGAAGACGCCTTGCAGCGCGCCATGCACACCTTGCAGGACGTCTTCCCCGTGGTGCGCGGAGGTAGTCTGGTCGGCGCTGTCAGCCGCCAGAACATCATGGAGGCGCTGGCCACCGGCGGCAACAGCTACGTGCAGGGCGTTATGTCGCGCAACTTCCAGACCGCTCTGCCCGACGACTCGCTGATCAAAACGCTGCCCCGCCTGCGCAACGCACAGGGCGAGCCGCTGATCCCGGTCATGCAGGGCGAGCGCATCGTTGGCATCGTCACGCCGCAGAACCTCTCGCAGTCGATGACCCTGCTCAACCAAAGCCGTCGCATCCGCCGCAATGAAGATGACTAGGTCTTTGACCGCGTAAATTTGTGCCATCCCACCCTTGCGGCAAGAACAAGTACGCCGCAAGGATGGGGCACCCACTGAGGTACTTCTTCAAGCGGTCAGAGACCTAGCGAGCGATCTCGGTAGAAAACGAAACGAAACCGACCACGGATAAACGCGGATGAACACGGATCAGAAAACGATGAGCGATGAGGTGGACGACGCTGCGGAGGTGGATCGAGAGGATTCGCCCGCGAGCGGATTTATGGAGGACAAGCTGCGCCCGCTGGCACCTGGGCTGTATCTCGTCGCAACGCCCATCGGCAATTTGGAGGACATCACACTGCGCGCGCTGCGGGTGCTGCGCTCGGTCGACCGCATCGCCTGCGAGGACACGCGGCAGACCCAGAAGCTGCTGAACCACTTCGAGATTCACACGCCCACCGTCAGCTACCACATGCACAACGAGGCGGGCCGCGCCATCGAGCTGGCCACCGCGCTCCGGGCGGGGGCGCGCATCGCCGTCGTCAGCGACGCGGGAACCCCCGGCATCGCCGACCCCGGCGGGCAGATCGCGGCGGCGGCGATTGCCGCCGGAGTCCCCGTCTTCCCCATTCCCGGCGCAAATGCTGCGATCAACGCGCTGATTGCCAGCGGCCTCGCCGGAGCCGGATCGGCAGGCTCCACGCTCGCCGGAACGAACCCAGCGGGAACTGGCCCGGCAGCCAGCGGCCCCAACGCCGAGCAGTTCACCTTCAACGGCTTTCTGCCCTCAAAGGAGGGCCAGCGCCGCACCGCGCTCGAAGCCCTGCGCCGCCGCACTAGCAGCGACGAGTCTATCGGCACACAGATCTTCTACGAAGCCCCGCACCGCATTCTGGACACGCTGGCCGACATCTCCGCGATCTTTGGCCCCACGCAGCATGCCGTCGTAGCGCGCGAGCTGACCAAGTTGCACGAGGAGTTTTTGCGCGGGGCTGTCTCTGAGGTGCGAAGCACGCTAGCTGCCCGCGCCAGCGTTCGTGGCGAGATCGTCCTGCTCTTTGTCCCCTCCGCCGATGCCTCCAGCGAAGCCACGCCCACCAGCATCGCCGCCGAGGTCCATGCTTTGATGCAATCGGAATCTCTCGCCGAAAAAGACGCCCTCAAGCGCGTAGCCCGCGCCCGCGGCATGGGCAAAAGCGAAGCCTATCGCGAACTCCAACGCCATCGCAGTAAATAAGCCGGGACCTCTTACTCCCGCCCTTTGACGCGGTCGTAGAGGTAGCGGTCGCTGGTGGTACCGAGGGATTCGTTGTAGAGGCTGGTCGCACCAGCCGCTTCGGTTAGCTCCTCGCTGAACTCGTGGATGGCGTGCAGGTGGTCGGCGGTGGCGGGAATCTCGAGCTTGTCAGTCTTGAAAAACTTCTGGTAGCCGCGGTCGAGCAGGCGCGAAATTTTCCCGCCGAGCAGCCATCCGGGCCGCGCTACCAGGCTCGTCGTGCCATCGGTGGCAGCGGCGATCACAGCCGCGCAGCCGTACTTGCGCACCTGATAGGCCTTGACGCCCGGGCTTGAACCGTCGCGCGCGCCGGATACATCAAATTTGTTACCGGCGAGATTTTCCAGCGCGCCGGTGAAGCTTCTCGGAGCTATCTTCTTTGCCATAGGTTCCAATCGCGTTATGCTTGAGTTAACTGTCGCACATTCGCCGCCTGCCTTCAATCTACACCGCAACAAGCCGCAGGCGTAGAAATCACGATGAAAGCGACCGCTCACGGACGAAGGGAATCTTACATGACCGCAACGGCGCGCGCGCTAGGAGTGTCTCTGCTGGACCGCATCGGCAACACGCCGCTGCTCGCGCTCGACCGGCTGACGGCGCACCTGCCCGACGTACAGATTCTCGGCAAGGTCGAGTGGGTCAACCCCGGTGGCTCCATCAAGGATCGCGCTGCGGCCTCCATCATTCTTGATGCCGAAAAGCGCGGACTGCTGCGCTTTCATCAACATGGCAAGCAAGATGCCCGCGCGCTGCTCGACGCCACCAGCGGCAACACCGGCATCGCCTATGCCATGCTGGGTGCGGCGCTGGGCTTCCCTGTAACGCTCTGCGTGCCGTCGAATGTCTCGCCCGAACGCAAGCATATCCTCTCGGCCTACGGCGCAAACATCGTTTGGACTGACCCCAACGACGGCTCCGATGGGGCCATCCGCAAGGCGCAAGCCATGATCGCCGCCGAACCCGAACGCTACTTCTACGCCGATCAGTACGGCAACGAGCAGAACTGGCGCGCGCACTATCGCACCACGGCTAACGAAATCTGGCGCCAGACCGAGGGCCAGATCACCCACTTCGTCGCGGGCCTCGGCACCAGCGGGACGTTTATGGGTACGACAAGGCGGCTTAAAGAGCTGAACCCGAAGATTCAGTGCATCTCCATGCAGCCCGCCTCGCCCTTCAACGGCTTCGAGGGACTGAAGCACATGGCTACGGCCATCGTTCCGCCGATCTACGACGCTACCCTCGCCGACGCCAACATGGATATGGAGACCGAGCCAGCCTACGAGATGGCGCGCGAGCTGGGCCGCCGCGACGGCCTGCTCGTCGGCGTCTCGGCCGCAGGTGCCGTTACCACGTCGCTGCTGATCGCCGAGCAGGAGGCCGCCGCCGGACGCGAGGCCGTCATCGTCACCATTCTGTGCGACTCCGCCGACAAGTACCTCAGCGAGCGCTTCTGGCGGGAGGGATAATGCTCAAGCTTACCTACTCCGATTACGCGGCCCTGCGCGCGCACGGCGAAGAGACCTACCCGCACGAGTGCTGCGGCGTGCTCCTCGGCCACGCTGCGCCCGCTGGCAACACCGTCTGCGAACTCGTCCGCGCTGGCAACACGCGGACCGACTCGGCGCACGACCGCTACAACATCGCTCCCGAGGAGCTGATCCGAACCCAGCGACAGGCGCGCAAGCGGGGGCTGGACATCGTCGGCTTCTACCACTCGCACCCAGACCACCCGGCGCAGTGGTCGTCGACGGACTTTGCCGAGGCGCACTGGGTTGGCTGCTCCTACGTCATCACGGCTGTCGCCGAGGGCAAGGCCGCCATTACGAATTCCTTCCTGCTCGCTGGCACCAATGAGGAAGACAAAGAGTTTCTCGACGAACCAGTCGAGATTGTCGTAAACGAAGTTGAATCCGAGCAAGAACCGCAGCATGAAAGAGGAATTGTATGAACATCAACATCCCCACCCCCCTGCGCTCCTTCACCGGCGGCCAGTCGACCGTCAGCGTTCCCGGTGCAACCGTCGCCGAGGCGCTCGAAGCCCTGACCGGAGCCTACCCCGAGCTGCGCCAAAACCTCTACAGCGCCGAGGGCAAACTGCGCTCGTTCGTCAACATCTATCTGAACGACGACGACGTACGGTACCTGCCGAAGAAGGACGCTACCCCGGTCGAAGAGTCCGATGAACTGTCGATTATCCCCTCCATTGCTGGTGGCTGTTGTTGTCGTTAACAAATTTTGCTGTGTACACGCAAATTTGGTCCCATCCCTGATCGCTCGGGAATCATCTCTTGCAAGATAGACACCAGACAGACGGCCCGCATCTGTGGGCGAAGGATAACGCAATGTCAACGACAATATTCCCCGAAGTAGAACTACCCAGGCTCAGCAACGAAGAGATCTCGCGCTACTCGCGCCACCTGATCCTGCCCGAGGTGGGCATGGAGGGCCAACAAAAATTGAAGGCCGCTCGCGTTCTCTGCGTCGGCACCGGCGGACTTGGTGCTCCGCTCGCGCTCTATCTCGCCGCCGCAGGCGTCGGCACCATCGGTCTGGTTGACTTCGACACGGTCGACGCCAGCAACCTACAGCGCCAGATCATTCACTCGACCGCGACCGTCGGCAAGCTGAAGGTCGACTCCGCCGAGATCATGCTGAAGGGTCTTAACCCATTTCTCAACGTGGTCAAGCACAACGTCATGCTGACCAGCGCCAACGCGCTTGAGATCTTCCGCGACTACGACATCATCGCCGACGGCACCGACAACTACCAGACGCGCTATCTGGTCAACGACGCCTGCGTACTGCTGGGCAAGCCCAACGCCTACGGCTCCATCTTCCGCTTCGAGGGCCAAGCCAGCGTCTTCGCCGCAGCCGACGCGCCCTGCTACCGCTGCCTCTACCCCGACCCGCCACCTCCTGGTCTCGTCCCATCCTGCGCCGAGGGCGGCGTCCTCGGCATCCTTCCCGGTCTGGTCGGCGTCATTCAAGCCACCGAGGTCATCAAGCTGATCCTTGGCATCGGCGAGAGCTTGGCCGGGCGCCTGCTTCTGGTCGACGCGCTGACCATGAAGTTCCGCACCCTGAAGCTGCACAAGAATCCCGACTGCCCCATCTGCGGACCCAATCGCACCATCACCGAGCTGATCGACTACGATCAGTTCTGCGGCATCCAGAAGCCGACCAGCGTCGGCCCGTTGGAGGTTGCGCAAAACAAGCCCGCCGCCGATGTGCCGCTGGTCGACGGCATTCCGCAGATCACCGTTGAGGAGCTGAAGCGCCGTCTCGACGCGCACGAGGATGTCTTCGTCCTCGACGTGCGCGAGCCGCACGAGGTGCATATCGTCAACATCGGCGCGCCTCTGATCCCTCTCGGCCAACTGGCCAGCCGCGTCGCAGAGCTAGCCGAACATAAGGACCGCAGGATCGTCGTCCACTGCAAGGTCGGCGGTCGCAGCCAGAAGGCCGCAGTCATCCTGAAGAACGCTGGCTTCGAAAACGTAGAGAACCTAACCGGCGGCATCCTCGCTTGGGCCACCAAAATCGACCCCTCCCTGCCAAAGTACTAATGCTCTTCGGTGCAAACGAAACGGCGCACCCTATGCGGTGCGCCGTTTCGTTTTATGGAATGCAGCATCTACTCGGCCTTGTCGTCCAACGTAAGAATCTGTAGGCAGAGCGGACGTTCCAACATGCAGTCCATCTTGGCGATGGAGGCGACGGCCTTCTCAATTGTCAGGGCTAGGCCGGACTCGGTCGTGATGACAAACGGCAAGCGCTGTTTGGTGTGGCCGGGGCGTTGCAGCAGCGAGTCGATGTTGACGCCCACCTTGGCCAGCGCTCCGGCGATGGATGCGACGATCCCCGGCTTGTCGTTGACCACAAAGCGCAGGTAGTGCGGAGCCAGAAACTCATCCGTCACCTCGCGCCGACGTACTGGCAGTTCGACCGCAACCGACTTCTGCGCAACCGCAAGAATATCCGAGACGACAGCGACAGCGGTAGGCTCGCCGCCCGCGCCGTGGCCAGAGAACACCACATCGCCGCCAAACCGTCCCGACGTCACCACCATATTCTGCGTCCCATGCGACCACGCAATGGGTGACGCCATCGGCACCAACATCGGCGCAACCCGTGCGTACACCAGCTTGCTCTTTGCATCCAACTGCGCGCGAGAGATCTGGCGAATCGTGCAGCCCAGCTCCTTGGCGTAGGCAAAGTCCACAGCCTCGACCGTCGAGATCGTCTGCGTAACAACCGCGTCCGGGTCAAGCTCGGCGTGTAGCGCGATGCGCGACAGGATGCAGAGCTTGGCGCGCGCGTCGAATCCGTCCACATCAGCCGAGGGATTCGCCTCGGCGTAGCCCAGCTTCTGCGCATCGGCCAGCACGTCGGCGTACTCCGCGCCCGATTCCATACGGCTCAGAATGTAGTTGCAGGTCCCATTGACGATGCCACTGATGCGTGTGATCTGGTCGCCCGAGAGCCCTTGCAGAATGCCCGGAATCACCGGTACGCCGCCAGCCACCGCCGCGCCATGCACCAGTTGCACCCCGTTCTTTGCAGCGAGTCGCGAGAGCGACGCACCGCGATAAGCGATCAACTGCTTGTTCGCCGTGACGACCGACTTGCCTGCGGCGAAGGACTTCTTCAGCCAGCTCTCGGCCGGATCGAGCCCGCCCATCAGCTCGACGACGATGTCTACGTCGGAACGGAAGATCTCGTCGATATTCTCCGTCCACAGCACGGACGATGGGATGCACTTCGCCGCGTCGGACGTGCGTTTGCGTTCGACGTTGCGGTTGAAGATGTGCGTCAGCTCAATGCCGGGCAGCTTGGACGTGACAAGCAGCCGCGCCACCGAACTGCCAACGGTGCCAAAGCCCAGCAGCGCAATGCGCGCCGTCCGAGCAGAGTCGGGGGTTGTCTTGCGGACGGTCGCGGTCTTCGGGTGTGAGGTTGTGCGTTTAATAGCCATGTCAGTAATCAATTCTATCCGGCAAAGTGCGCCACGCGTCGAAACTCTCGATCGCCTCTTCGGATAGCAGGCGCGTCGTGGGAATCTTTCGCCGCTCAAGCGGTCTGCTCACTTCCTCGTACAGAACTGCGTCGTCGAAGCCAGCATCGGCGGCTTCTGCCGCAGAATTGCCGTAAAAGATCGCTTCGCAACGCGCCCAGTAGATCGCGGCAAGACACATCGGGCAGGGCTCGCAACTGGTGTAGATCACGCAGTCCGGCAGTTGAAAGTCGCCCAACGCGCGACAGGCCTCGCGGATCGCAACAATCTCGGCGTGAGCCGTGGGATCGTGAGTCGCCGTCACCTGATTGACTCCGGTGGCGATAATCTCTCCGTCGCGCACAATCACAGCGCCGAATGGGCCTCCCGCGCGTGAGAGAACGTTGGCCGTCGCAAGCGCAATGGCGCGATGCATGAAGCGGGGATTGCCTTCGATGGTCGGCCTCCTGATTGCGGCTGCAAAGAGTTACTGAATCTCGTGCAGCTCGTTACTTCGGACAATAGCGATTATGGCACAACCGCTCGCCGCGTCTTCTGCGATCTACGGGTAATCGCAGGGATTGCTTGCGGTTATATCTTTTCGGATATACACTTTCGGCCTTGAGCCGAAACATTCTCTGTGTCTGCGGGTTTGTAATGGTAGTTGAGCGGATGCAGGGACGGGCTGGGTCGGTATACTGGTCCGCACTGATGGTTGTTTTGTTGAGGCGTAGATGGCGATGGCGCGAGACAGAAGCAGATTCCTCCGCTTCGCTGCGGAATGACAAACAAATGAGCTGCGTAACGACAGGCAAAAGAACAGACAACGGCTTGCGGTTCTGGCGGCTTACATCCCACCCATCGCGATGAAACTGCGATGGATGGGGCACCCAAGTGTTGGGGTTGCAGGAGGAGAGAACAGGCAACAGCAACAACCCATTATGGAGATTCGGGTTTCGCCAGAATGACGGTCCAAATTGAATCGATGGACAATTGGCTGTTTTAAACAGGTTCTGAGGTTTGCGGAGTACGGTGAAGCAAGCAGGTGCGTGATGAAGCTTTTTGGGGTTGCAGCAACGGCGATGGCGCTTCTGTCTGTGGGAACGATTCACGCACAGAAGGCTGCGGCTCCCAAGGCCGATGCGGTCTTTGAGGCGACTACTCCTCTGGCACCGCAGAACAGAATTGACGATCTGGAGCTTGCGCACTGGCGGCAGGTGGGTGTTGCGCCAGCGCGACTCTGCTCTGATGCGGTCTTTGTGCGGAGGGCTTATCTGGACGTGATTGGCACGTTGCCGACGGCGGCTGAGGCGCAGAAGTTTTTCGCCGATCCAGACCCGAAGAAGCGCAGTCGTCTGATCGACGAACTGTTGGAGCGCGATGAGTTCGCCGACTACTGGGCGATGCGATGGAGCGACGTGCTACGCATCAAGGCTGAGTTCCCCATCAATCTGTGGCCCAACGCGGCGCAGGGCTATCACCACTGGGTTCGCGAGTCGTTGCACGAGGATAAGCCTTACGACCAGTTCGCCCGCGAGCTGCTGACCGCGAATGGGAGCAACTTTCTGGAGCCTCCGGCAAACTTCTATCGAGCGATGCAGGACAAGAGTCCGCGGACGATTGCGCGCACTGTGGCGCTGACCTTTATGGGAACACGGGCGGAGAATTGGCTGCCGGGGAAGTTGGATCAGATGGCGATCTTCTTCTCGCATGTGGGATACAAATCGACGCGGGAGTGGAAGGAGGAGATTGTCTTCTTCGATCCGACAGGCGAGCAGGGTGGAGTGAAGCGCACGGCGGCGGAGTTGGCCGCAGTCGGCCTGCCGCGCACGGCAGTGTTGCCCGACGGCAAGCGCGTGCAACTGGACGGGGATGTGGACCCGCGCCAAGTCTTTGCCGACTGGCTGACCGCACCCGACAATCCGTGGTTCAGCCGAGCGGTTGTCAATCGCGTCTGGTACTGGCTGATGGGGCGCGCGCTGACGGACGATCCCGATGAGACGGGGGCGGGGGCGAAAAACAACAATGCCGCGAAGATGGAGAACATCGCGCTGTTGGACTACTTGCAGCAGGAGTTGGTTCGATCCCATTACAACTTGAAGCAGATCTATCGGTTGATATTGACCTCGGAAACCTATCAGCTCTCGTCTCTGCCGCAGGGCAACGTGGCCAATAGCCGTGCGCACTTTGCTTCGTATGCGCCGCGCAGGCTGGATGCCGAGGTGCTGATCGACGCAATCTGTCAGGTGACCGGGACCAGCGAGGATTACACCAGCGTGATTCCTGAGCCGTACACCTTTATGCCCGAGGGAACGCGCGCCATCCGCTTGCCGGATGGAAGTATCAGCAGCTCGTTTCTGGAGCAGTTTGGCAAACCTGCACGCGATACGGGCTTGCAGTCGGAGCGCAACAACTCGCCCACCGACGCGCAACGGTTGCACATGCTGAATTCGTCGCACATTCAGAAGAAGATTCAACAGGGACCGGCGTTGCAGGAGTTGATCCAGAAGGCAAAGAACAACGACGATCTGATCAATGCGCTGTATCTGACGATTCTGTCGCGGATGCCGTCGGCGAACGAACGCACCATCGCCAAACAAAGATTGCAGACGAGCGGGAAGCGTGACGCGGTGACGGACTTGGCGTGGGCGATGATCAACAGCACGGAGTTTCAGTATCGGCATTGAGGCGTTGCAAGGGTTGACCCATGAAAGGCTATAGCGCGTGCCTTCAGCCCGCAGAGGATCGGTTGGAATGCGTACCTAGGGCTTTAGCTGTTGTCAGACAAAGGCAGAAGCAAGAACAACAGCAAAGACAAAGGCAGAAGCAGATTCCCTACGGGAATGACAAACAAGAAATTAATGACAAGCAATGAGGCGATGCCATGAAGGACAATGAGCTATTTGGGACGGAGCCGGTGGTTCGCTCGATGACGCGGCGGACGCTGATGCAGGGATCGTTTTTGACCGCGGCGGCGATGATGGCGCGCGGCTTCAGCCTGCCAGCCTGGGCAACAACGCCCGCTCCAATCGTCACGACAGGCAAGGCGAAGTCCGTTATCCAAATCTGGATGTGGGGCGGGCCAGCGCATCTGGATACCTTCGACCCCAAGCCCGAGGCGGGCTCGGATTACAGCGGGCCACTGGACCATCCGATTGATACCAACGCGAGCGGGATGAGGATTAGCGAGCTGATGCCGCTAATGGCCAAGCAGGCCGATAAATACTCGCTGATTCGCAGCATGACGCATGGGCTCTACGCACATGAGACGGCGTCGTACACGGTACAGACTGGGCGACTGAGCGGCGGTCACGATGTATTTCCCAATGTGGGCGCGGTAGTTTCGCTGTTCAAGGGATACCGCGCCGGATACAAGGGGCTGATTCCGCCGTACATCGTGCTGACCGAGCCGCAGGGACGATTTGCCGAAGAGGGATTCATGGGGCAGCAGTACAAACCCTTTGCCACGGGAGGTGATCCGAATCAGGCGCGGTTTGCGGTGGAGGGCGTGGTGGTTCCCGGCGTGACGGACCAACGGCAGAAGGATCGCCGAGCGCTGCTGCATCAGATGGATTCGCTGGGACGTGCGCTGAAGGACGATCCCCAGATCGCCGCGCTGGACGCCAGCGAACGGCAGGCTTATGAGCTGATATTGGGCGACGCAGGCAAGGTCTTCGACCTGTCGCAGGAGAAGGACGATCTGCGCGATCGCTACGGCAGAACCACCTTCGGACAGTCGTGCCTTGCCGCGCGCAGGCTGGTGGAGAAGGGCGTACCGTATGTGACGATCAACTACAACGCGGGCTGGGACACGCACAAGCAGAACTTCCAGACCATGCGTCGCCGCCTGCCAGAGATGGACAAGGGCCTCTCCACGCTGCTGCAAGACCTGTCGGATCGCGGCCTTCTCGACAGCACCGTCGTCTGGTTGTGCGGCGAGTTCGGGCGCAAGCCAAAGGTGGACTGGGAGGCTCCATGGAACGGCGGACGCAACCATTGGGGATCGGTCTTTAGCGCGATGGTTGCGGGCGGAGGATTTCAGGGAGGGCACGTCGTTGGCTCATCGGACGCGCGCGGCGAAGAGGTGAAGGACAGACCGGTCTATCCGCTGGACCTGATTGGGAGCATCTATCGCCAGATGGGCATTCCGGCGGACGCGCGACTGCCGCATCCCGAAGGGCTTGCCGTAACCACGATTCCCGCAAAATCCGAGGGCTTGCCGATGGCCGGACTGCTGAAGGAGCTGGTCTGATGCGAGCGCAAGCAAAACTCGTTGCGATGGCGATTCTGATCTGCGCGCAGTGGTCTGTAGTAGCGCAGCAGAATGCGCCGCACGTTGGCTATGTGTATCCGGCGGGCGGGCGGCAGGACACGAGCTTTGAGCTGACGCTTGGAGGGCAGTACCTCAACGGGTTGAACGGCGCACGGATCAGTGGGAGCGGGGTGCATCTGACGGTGTTGGAGAGCCCGCGTCCGCTACAGCAATCGCAGATCGCAACCTGGCGGGATCGGCTGAAGGAGCTGAACGACAAGAAGCGCGCGGCAACCGCACCGAAGACTCCAGACACTAAGACTCCAGCACCAAACGCGACGACAACAAAGGCATTAGCAGCAAGCGCGCCGAAGGCAAATGCTCCAGCGGCAAACACTCCTACGACAAGCGCTTCACCGACAAATATTTCGACAATAAATTCTGTGGCAACGACGACAAATCCATCAGCGCAGAATCTTTCGCCAGCCAATCTTGCACCGACTCCAGCAGCCACGCCCGCGCCTTGGACCGAGGCCGATGAGCGCGAGGCGGTACAGATTCGTCTGATGCTGGCGCAGTATCAGAAGCGTACCCAGAATGTCTCCATCGCCGAGCGCGCGCGGGTGCAGGTTCTCATCGATCCCGACGCTGCTCCGGGCAAGCGAGAGATACGTCTGGAGACGTCGAATGGAGTCTCCAATCCGATCTACTTCTACGTCGGTCGACTGCCGGAGTGGGATAAGCCCGCCGCCGGAAGGGTTACAGAAGCAGAGGTCAACGAGCAGGGAAATCTGCGCAAGCGGATGGACAACCCAGAGCCTACGCCAATCGCAGATCTGGCCGCGCCCTTGATCGTAAACGGACAGATGGCACCGGGCGGCGTGGACCAGTACCGCTTCGCTGCGCACAAGGGTGAACGTCTGGTAGTGGCAGTCCACGCGCGCGAACTGATTCCCTACATTGCCGACGCTGTGCCGGGTTGGTTTCAGGCCTCCGTGACGCTGTACGATGCGAGCGGTAAGGAGCTGGCCTACGCCGACCACTATGGCTTTCATCCCGACCCCGTGCTGCTGTATGAGATTCCTGCTGACGGCCAGTACACCGTGGCGATTCACGACTCGATCTATCGCGGTCGGGAGGACTTTGTCTATCGCATGGAGCTGGGCGAAGTGCCGTTTGTGACCACGATCTTTCCGCTGGGAGGCAACGCGGGCGAGAAGACGAAGGTGGAGCTATCGGGCTGGAACCTGCCCCAGACGCGCATCACAGAGCACTCTGGCGACAAGCAGAAGAGTGTGCAGTTGCTCTCGCTGGACGAAGAGGAGTTCAATGCGCGGCCCTTTGCGTTGGACACGCTGCCGGAGTGCGTGGCCAAGGAACAGATTCACACGAGGAAGAATGCGCAGAAGATTTCGCTGCCGATGATCGTGAATGGACGCGTGAACCAGCCAGGGGAGTGGGAGTACTTCCAGTTCAAGGGCAAGACGGGCGAGGCTGTCGAGGCCGAGGTCTATGCGCGCAGGCTCGACTCGCCGCTCGACTCGATCCTCACGCTGATGGACGCGAACGGCAAGGTGCTGGCGGTCAACGACGACTTTACCGATGAGAATTCCGGGCTGATTACCGATCAGTCCGACTCACGCATCTTGTACAAGCTGCCTGCCGATGGCACTTACTTTCTGCGTCTGGGCGATACGCAGAGAAACGGCGGGCCGGAGTACGCCTATCGGCTGCGCGTTAGTCCTCCGCAGTCTGACTTTGAGCTGCGCATTACGCCGTCGAACCTCAACGCGCGCGCCGGATCGGTTGTACCCATCACGGTCCACGCGCAGCGGCTGGGCGACTTCGCTGGCGACATTACGGTGAAGTTGAAGGACGCTCCGCACGGCTTTCAACTCAGCGGGAATCTGATTCCCAGCAACCAGTCGCAGGTCCAGATGACGCTGAGTGTGCCGCCGAACACCGGCAAACACGTCGACAACAGCGCCCATACAAGCCATCTGTCGCTGGAGGGCTCCGCCAAAATCGATGGCAAAAACATTGAGCGCAACAGCCTTCCTGCCGATGATTGGGAGCAGGCTTTTTTCTACCACCATCTGGTGACAACCACCGAGATGCTGGTCACGGTCAGCGGGCAACAGGGGCGACCCGCAGGA
>Ga0182011_10001228_pt1 | contig 22526 bp, 13 predicted proteins | sample 711E1DmetaG_FD_120481 | JGI IMG/M metagenome (GOLD analysis project Ga0182011, IMG submission 120481) | Permafrost microbial communities from Stordalen Mire, Sweden - 711E1D metaG | ecosystem: Environmental > Terrestrial > Soil > Wetlands > Permafrost | place: Sweden: Stordalen | collected...
AGCTGAATGGTTTTTCTGAATACATCGGGACATGCGGGAATATAGATAGTGATGACTGATCACATCGACATATCGCGGCTGGAGAGCACTCTCCTTGCGCCGGGCTCTCTCGGGGATGAAGAGATTGCACGCATCCGTCTCCACCTGGAGAGTTGTGCGCTGTGCCGGCAGAATTTGGAGTCGCTCCAACGCTTCCACCGGAATGTGGAGCAGGAACTCAGCGTTCTCCCATCGGAAGCCGATCGACAGGCCGCAGGGAGGATCCTTCCCCGGGGCCTGGCAAGGAAAACGCCCGAGGAGCGGATCATTGAAGCGTATGCTGAAGCAGTCGAGCCCTACAAGCGTCCTCTCGCAAAGAGATTCATCAGGTTCGTCAACACGCACCCCTATCAATCCGGGGGAGCGTTCGTCGCCGCTTTGGCAGCGATTGTTGTTGTTCTGAGCCTCACCGTCCAAACAAAGGACCAGAACCCGACGTATGCAGAGATCAAGAACAACGTCCTATACGCGTACAACAAAGAAACTGAAGTCATTTGGAAAAAGGGAGTGCCGGGATTACCAGACTGTAACTCAAGGAACCCATTAGATCGCGAAACGCCTTACCCCAGTCGACAACTGTTGGTTGACGATCTGAATGGAGATGGTTTCAATGAGATCTTACTGCTTGGATCCTCTCTTCAAGGCGAATTCACAAACGACACACTCTACTGCTTCGATAGAAAGGGGAACCTTCGCTGGCAAGCAGGAACTGGCCCAATGATCTCATTTGGGAGGCAAGGGATAGTTCGACACAACAGACCCGAAATCGTCGACTTTTTCGTAATGCGGAGATCTCCCGGAGCAAGGCCGCAGATTTTCGTGCTCGCAGCTGAACAAATCTATTCTCCTACAAAACTGTTTGAAGTGAACCCGAAGGACGGCACCATTCTGCAAAGCTATTTCAACCGAGGTGGTTGCAGCAAGATGTCTCACAAGGATATCGATCTTGATGGGAAGGAGGAACTGCTTATCGCTGGTGTGAATGATGGATTCAATCGGGCTTGTCTCGCAATTCTCGATCCAGGCAAGATCGGTGGGTGTTCTCCTCTACCTCCGAATGAAATGCCTCCCGAAGGAACCGGGGGACAAGAGGAGTACTACATTTTGTTTCCACGATGGCAGATTCAACCTGATTCGCGCCGAAGGTTATATAACTCCGTCCAAGGCCTCGTTGATTTGCAAGGAGGCGGGGTCGATGTCATGGTAACGGAATACCTGGCCGATCCGCATACAGGTGAAGACGTCGCAAGTTCGCTCTATTTCGCTCTCGGTCGTACGTTGTCGGTCGATCGGATTATGGCTGATGATACTGCGATTGATTTCAGCCAGATACTGTACAAGGAAGGAAAGATTAAAGCCCCCGTAACATCTGATACATTTTCTTCATTGAAGGACTCTCTTCTTTATTGGGATGGAAACAAGTTCGTGAATACCCCCACGATGAATGAGCGTTACAAGACTGCTGCGGGCGCTGCAACGACACCAGCGTATCCTTGATCGCGATTTTGGCCTGGTTTGTTTCAGCGAGTACCCGCATTTGCTAGTGTTACTGCAACTTAATGATTATACTGTTATCTTCCCTCCGTCACTACTTGACGGAGGGAACGTATGTCAAAACTCGCTGTCCGCCGGCTCAAGCCCAGTGAGCGGCGTTTTCTTGATGAGAAGTTAGCTGACCGAACCCTGAGCGCCTGTGTGCTGGACCGCTACCGGATCATCGAGGCGATCCATCACAGGTATAGCCCCACGGAGGTGGCCCGGATCCTGGGCTGTGAACGACCCACGGTGTATCAATGGGTGTATAACTTTAATGAATCAGGGTTCTCAGGGTTTGAGAAAGCCACCAATCCGTACGGGCGGCCTGCGATCCTGACCTCGGAGAATCTCCGGCAACTGGTGAAGGTAGCGCTGTCGCGGCCAAACGATCTTGGATTGCCCTTTACCGTTTGGTCCGTCGCCAAGCTCTCAGATTACTGTCGCTCCCGTGGTCTGCTCCCGGATGTCAGCAACGAGTGGATCCGGCGACTTCTGAGGCGTGAAGGCCTCTCGCTTCAGAGGAGCGAGACCTGGAAAGAGTCTCCCGATCCGGAGTTCGAGAAAAAAAACCGCTTTCTCGAACTGTATCATAAAGCCCCCAGAGAAAGCGCCGTCGTCAAGTACGACCCCGAGAGTGGGGACCCCTGAAGATCAGACCGATTCATGGTCAGCATTGGGCCAGGAAAGGGCATCCGGACCGGCTGCGGGCAACGTATCGGCTGCGAGGGAACCCAGCGTTCGCATGATCATGTGTCTCCGCTTTCTTGCTGAATTGTCTAAGGGTCTGCTCCCAAGAATCGGATATCGACTTGTGACAGGCTCAAATTGCTTATGGGGAGGGCGGTGCCTGTGCACACGAATTCACTTGCGCAACGCCTCGCTTGCGATGAGTTGCTTCTGAAGCGCGTTCGCGATTGTTCTGGCAGCACCTTCGATTGCCTTGAGCCCGGCCTCTTTGGGAGTCCTGCCGAACCCTTTTGATTCAACTGGAACATACGCGACGACCGATAGGTCATTCAGGAACAGAACACGGACCTCGCCTTCTGCTCTGCAGCCTGAGCCGATCGCCGTTTCGCCTGCATCGCGGCTACGGATATCTCCGATCACAAGAAGGTCAATCACGTCCTTCAGCTTCCTGCGAACGGTACCATATTCACCGCGTTCAACTATCGGCCAAATCTTCTCAGCTGATTCCGTCGCCGGCAGATCTTCTAGCCGACATCCCATCTCATTGAGCCGATCTCTCACTTGTGCAGCCACAATAGCAGCATCGAGAGATTCTCCCAGATTCCTCTCTCGTATCAAGACAGCAACAGCGTAGTGTTTCCGAAGTGGAACATGTCTCAGGACGAATGAGACGTGCGGCTGAGTAACACTGAAACAGCTATTCCACACGCCGAAATCTTTCGTGGTGTCCATCCACTCGCTCCAGTCAATGGAAGCGACGACTGTATAAGTGTTGTCAGAAGTCTCTCGCACCTGGTTTGCCAGCACTGCGCAGACTCCTTCGTCATCTGACCCGTTGCACGGCCCAAGGTCTATCCCTCCTTCAACCGATTTCCAGACCACGATAAATCCCCTGGCCGGACCCTTCCTCCCCTGTGCATTGACGATTGTTGCTTTGACCCTGAGGGGTTCTCGCAGAGGTTTGTCGGGAACAATGTCCTGTCCTTCACCGCTCACTTTCTCCAAGTGGATTTGCGATACAAGTCCTCGAACCCTGGCAAGAATATCTTCCACCTGTAGTGGGGCGCGCTCAGGTGCCTCTCCACTCCTCCATCCGATGGCGATCGGGAGGAAAGCGTGTTCGTCATAGTCAAGAGTGGACGTGAAGAGGCTTTTCAGCGTATGCAAAGCACTACGATTATCACCGCCGATCAGGAACTCGGATATCTGTCTGTTCCCGGCAATAAGTGATTCACGGATTTGCGCTAATTGTAGCCGCACCTCGGCAACCGCTTTTCTCCTGTCCAGGATGGCAAATGAATAGCACAAACCTGCCGCACTATCCGTGTACCTATCGACAATCGTTACCCCGGGGAGCCTTTCCTCCGCCATGGCATCAGTTGAGCCGATGTAGGAAGAGAGCCTATCACCTTCGTGCATCTCATTTTTGGTCACTTCCGCATCCTGGACACTCACGATGCTATGGACAGTGACACGCACCTGACGGGCGATCTCGCCGAGAGCTTTCATATCCGCCTCGTAGCGCCCCTCGGGAAGAGCCCCGGGGGGACGATAGACGCCGACGCCCTTGATGAACAACGAATCGGGATAGGAAGGCAACCTTCCAGAATCAAGCCATGGCGGCCGGTCCTGGCCGAAGAGATACGGTGAGACAAACAGAACCGACAAGAGAATGATCAGTTTGCGGCTCAAAACAAAATGGGGCTTCGTCATAAGCGCCGAGTTCCTCACTGATTTCCTGCAGGGAGTGACGCAAAAAAGGGCTTCAGCCCCTCAATGATCGCCTCGTCGAACGCAGTTTCCCAGCGTGAATCATCTGGCACAAGAATCTGAATCAGATCAAAAACGAGGCCCCCAAGTGAGAGAAGGCCTCCGACGGACGCCAGGTTCGATTCGCCTCCAGATGAGGATGAAGCACCACCTATCGCAAGAGCCATACCGATCGTAGTGACAATACCTGTAGTGTATTGATTTTCTCCGCTCACGTCCACCCTTGAGACAAAATCGTTCTGTTGTTTAAGATAGATCTGAAATGTCGCAACACTGCGATGGGATACATTTGTAGCTATCAAGAGGGTTTTGGTGGTGGAATATACGCCATAGTACGGTATGACGACCGCATCCACGCCGAGCTGCTCTGCGATCTCAGCATACTTGTCCCGTGATGATTTTGTGTCTTCGACGGGGAGCCCCGACTTGTTGAATGCATTGATTGATGTCTCGTAGTCAATCACATTGATCTTGTGTTTCACGAATTCGTCTTTTGCGACGGTCCAGTTGTACCGTCGCCATTTTTCGGGATCTGTCAGGTTCAATGGCAATCGGTTCGGGACAATTGCCACCTTGTTGATCGTGATCTCAGATCGATCCACCGAGGGCTCGGTATACAACTCTCCCGACCCCGACGTGCCACACCCGTTCAGCAGCAGCATGAAACCAAACACTGGGATGAGAGCATACGATTTCATGGGAATGACCTTTCTCCTTTGATGGGTGAATTCATTGGCCATAGCACTGCTGGATCTTGCGTTCAAGTTCTGCAAAGTCGTCTATGTGGGCGGCCATTCGCAGGTAGACCTTAATGTGTCGCTCACCTTCGGCGCATTGCCCGTTTCTAAGGTACACGAGTCCAATCTCCTTGTGCACATCCGCAAACGTTGGTCGCAGCGCCAGACAGTGTTCGAATGACGAGAGTGAGCTATCGGTGTGATCATCTTGTTTTTCCGCAATACCAAGCATGTAGTAACCGATGTAGAGATCAGGGAAACTGGAGACCGCCATCCGCGCGGTCTCGCTGACGTCCTTAATTTCATTTTTCCAGTACATACGAAAACAGCGGGCCGCATTGGAGTAGAGGGGCCACTGAGAGTCGACTTCCGTAAGCAGCACCAACCCTTGCGGCCCTCCCAACAGGGCCCGGAGATTTGTCTCCGCCTCCAGAAGAGCTGGTGTGTGTTCAAGTGCTTTGAGATAGGCTGTCACCGCTTCCGCTTCCTGCCCGTTGGCACCCAATATCTTCCCGAGTGCATACCAGAGGCGTGCGTCCTGCGGCGTCCTCATTGTCGCCTCGCGGAGCACACCTATGCCTTCAGCCTTCTTCTTCATCGCGTACAGAATGGCACTTTCGAGCAGAAGATTGTCAGGGTCATCGGGGGTGAGTGATTGCGCGACCTGACTCTCCGCCAGTGCCCTTTCGAGGTCTTCCATTTGGAACGTGAAAAGTGCACGATAGTAATGTGCTGCGCCTAGCCGGGGATAGAGCTCGATCGCCTTGTCGCAGATAAGAAGCGCTGACTGGTAATCGGCTCTTCTCCTGGCACGGCCAGGATCAAGCCCGAAAACAGGCAAGCCGCTGCAGAGAAGACGAAGCCGGTCAAGATCGTTCAGAGTTGCTATAGAAATCTCGGTAACCTCGGGTGTGAACGTGTTGCTGAGAGCGGCGTCAAGAGCGAGAGATGAGGAGACCTGCAGGCCTATCTCGCGCTGGATGCCCAGAATGTCGCCGCGTCTCCCCGTTGCCTCAGCAACGCCCAGCACTTCGCCCCGCTCCACACTGACTATGCGTGCTCTGACAACAACCTCGCCATCGACGGAGGATACTGTTCCGAAGACGAAAATTCGAGCGCCCAGCAGCCGTCCCAGTTGTACCGCTGATTTTTCGTCAACCAGTGCTGAGCTTTGGAGCCTCAATTCGTTGAGTATCTGCTCAAGAAACTCGCGTTCCACGACACGGACGGTTCTGGCCTTAGAGAGTCTCGTGATCAGCGCGTCCGCAAAGCTCTTGCCAAGCCATGTCTGATCAGCCGCAATCCCGCGGGTTTGAAACTCTGCCACAGCGACCGTAAGGAGGGAGGATTCCGGCCCGCCGAATGCGTGGTGCACTACTGCACCCAAGAACAAGGCTGCCACAAAGAATGAGTATTGTGATCTTTTCATAATTCTTACCTCAAGTCCTTGACGCAACGGAAGCCATAGTACTTGACGAGACTCGTCGGCTGGTTCATGTAGCGATTTGATGTACGTGCATTGTCAGGCCGATCAAACCACGAGCCGCCCCTGAGGACTCTCCCCTTACCCGAGGGAGGTCCCTTAGGATTGAGTTCCGGACTGCCTGCATAATAACGGCTGTCATACCAGTCCGAGCACCATTCCCAGACATTCCCGCTCATGTCATACAATCCGAGCTCGTTAGGCTGTTTCTGGCCGACTGGGTGAACCTGGCCGTCTGAATTCCCGTCATGCCAGGCCACATCATCCGCGTTGTTGCTTCCGCTGTATGCGTAGCCCGCCGATTTCCTCCCCCCTCGCGCCGCGTACTCCCACTCCGCTTCAGTTGGCAGGCGCTCTCCAGCCCACTGAGCATAGGCATTTGCATCGTCCCAAGTGACCCGCACAATGGGCAGATCATCCTTCCATCCGCCTCCGGGCGCAGGAGGCATTACATGACCCGTAGCAGCGCAGAATTTCTTAAACTGCGCCACTGTTACCTCGTATTTGTCTATGTAGTAGTCGTTCAGGTGCACCTGGTGCAACGGCCTTTCATCACTTTCTCCACTGTCTTTTGTCCCCATTTCAAACACCCCCCCCTCAATGAAGACCTTGCTTTCGTCCGGCGCCTCCTCGCTGGTAAGGCGGGACTGTACTGATGGAGGAGTCTGGAGTGAAGATTGTGGCACAGCAGGAGGAGCGATTGATTCGGTCGCGTTCTTCTCTTCATAATACTTCCAGACCGAATAGCATAAACCCGCCATGGTCGTCGCCTGGTTCGACACGGAATCCCGGTACAATCTAACAAGGTCTGTCATTCCCCCCTTGATCAGCCCATAGATCGCTTGAGCCGGCAGGAGAGAGCCTAGGTTGGCTGCGGATATAGGGAGAGTTTCCGTTTCCAACTGCCCCAACACGCGCGCCAGATCTTTGCGGTTAACAAGCGGGAGTATTGCCCGGACGAAGTCCTCGGGGGGAGTGCTCACTGCGAGCACCCGGCAACGGTCTCTGAATTGACTGTACCAATCGTTGTACACAGTCTGAAAGTGCTCCGACAAGATTCTATCATGTGATGCTTTACCTGACGCGGATCGGACTGCCACCCAATCCACGGGAATGTCGGCAGCCCGTGGTTCAGGTAGCTCCCACGTGAGCTCAAAATCCGCCGATGCACTCACAGACTGACCCTTAGTTGCCGCCTTCCTGTACACCACTTTAAGCCTGTACCATCCAACGTCGATTAAATCGCCAAAGCTGGTGGAAACACTATCCCCTCTTGTCCATGCGGACCATGCCCCGTAGGTACGGTTCGCCTCATTTGAAGCACTCTTTGGTCCGTCGAGTTTGAATCGATGCTCCAACTCTTCCGACGACGACCCGCCAGGAACATTACATTTTGATGTCGCCGTGATATTTTCCAAGATCCCCCCACGAAGCGGCTGCACGTTGACCGACACGAATGACTTGATTGCGCTTATAACCGGACTGACCGATACTGGGTGTGGCTTCGAGACGAGACCTATGCTCACTCGGGAATCCCCCCCCCAGAACTTCGTTTTCTCGAAGGCAACGAAGCCTTCGGCTTCCACACGTAGTTTCAGCGGCCCACTTTCCACCGCAAGCGGCAGGAGGATATCGTAGGTACCGTTGTCCCGGAAAGTCCCTGGGAAAACCCCCTTCGATGAAGTATAGACTTGGATCATTTCTACCTTTGCGGCGTTTACCGGTTGATGTTGCTCATCCACGACAACAACCGACAGCCTTCTCGTGGCGCGCTGTGTCTGTGCATCTGCGGCAGGTAGGACAAGCGTGAGAATAATCCCCCAACAGCCCAGGGTGCGTATAGTAGAAGCCATTGTACTTTCCTTCTTTCGTTGTTGGGTTTTGAACATACGAGTCCGAAAGATGGTTTGCAGGCTCAACGGCGCACCTCCAACACGTGCTCTGTCTTGTACTCAGGAATCTTGTGCGTCTCGAACAGCTTCACAGCATCCAAGAGGCCCGTTGAATTTTCACTGTCTTGGAATTCCACCTTGAGCACACACGCTCCATCGGATGTTCTGATGATCCTGGCGGTGAACGCGTGGGTTCTTTCGTCATTGACAACCCCCGTTACGACGAACTTTACTGACAATTCCGCGTTCAGGGAATTCAGCACCCTGCCTTCGCCCGGATCAAGGGAGTTTAACCCCATCCCCTTTTTCTGTTCTTCGAGCGCCGCGTAGGAATACAATTCGTATTGATTGCGGACTTTTTTTGACGATTTGAGCGCATCATATAACCTCTGGGTGAGATCGGCGACACCCCCCTTTGGGCTTGAGAATACGAGAATGCCAACTCCGATGGGAGCGGTGTATCCTTTGAAAGGATCCGGTTCGCGGACTCCGTAGTTGACCTTCAGCACCTCTCTTCTATGGGTATTCTTCTCCATCCATTCTTGCGATGTTGTATCTCCTCTTCGGGCGCCTTCTTGAAAGTATCTGAGGGCGTTTTCTACATCGTTCTGATTTTCATATGCTTTTCCCAGATAGAAGTAGGGGAGTGACGAATCCGGACAAAGCTTTATTGTTTGCCTGCAGAGCATGATAACGCTATCATTTAGGCCGCTCTGGAGCATGCCAGACATCCATCGTGCAAAACTGCTGGGTCCTCGGGACAGCGGGAAAGTGAAAGTTGTATCAACCGAGAATTGGGGGCGTCGTTCTGTGAGGGTCATGGCAACATGGATCGAATCAGTAGGGTAGTCGTCCTCAACGCAAATACGGAAGGCGACCTGGTCCGACGAGTCAGGCGGTAAGTCATACACTAGGAGCGAATGGAAGGTACTCACATAAAACGCATGTTGTCCATCTTCTTTGAGTGACACATTCAGCGACACGCCTTCGGCGTTTCCTTTTCCTATGTTCCGCACCCTCATGACGAATTGGACCGTATCATGTCGGTCAATTCTTGTGCTAGCGCCAAAGGGTTGCGGAGGCTCGCCCTCCTTCTTGATCCCCTTGCCTATAAGCACGAGATGTGGGGCTCGGAATTCCCTGGTAGAGAACTCCCAAGGCCTTATCGTCATCACGGAGCGTGGTAAGCCGGAAATCTCGAATTGCATCCTGACCAGTCCGGATTTAGCGGTGTCAGCAGCGGCTACACGGAAGACAACCCGTTTGGCGCTTCCGGGGAGAAGTTCACCGACAAAATTCAGACTGTCAAACGAAATTCCCGAAACATTTCCTTCGGGTGCCAACCGGATTTTCACATCCTGGGCAGTGGTCTCAGTCGGATTTGAGATGATGAGAGCCACTTCTCCGCTCTGACCAGCCTCAAGGAGATTCTCTGCAATGAATCCGCTCAAATGAACTTCAATGCTCAGGAATGAAGGCGTCACCGTCCCGCGGATCGGTTCCACAATGGTCTGTGCATAACAGCAGACGGCCAAAAGGAACAGGAGACAAATCAAGATAGCACGTAGCTTCATGGTCGCCGATTCCTTGTTTGTCGCTGCTCGATTTCGCATGGTTGCCCCATCCCATGTTTGCGCTCCCCTGGGCACATTCGCCTCCGTATGAAAGGGACAGCTCGAAAACTGGGTTTTCCGTTACTCTCCTACGATCACACCTACACTTTCCCCCAGCTCAACCTCGCTTCCCGCGCGAGGCACCTGGTGTATGACCTTGCCCCTGCTTTCCTCGCGGCCCGCCGAAGAACTGGACATACCAAGCACCAGATCTGCGTTCCTAAGCACAACGGCAGCTTGGACTGGCGAAAGCCCAAGAATATCGGGAACTTTTACCAGTCGTTTTTGCACATAGAGGCTGACAGGCGTGCGAAGCGCAATCTCAGCGCCGACCTGCGGATCTTGGTTGATTACTCTGTCCCCTGAACCCACCGGTCCCGTTATCACACCAACCCGCAGGCCGGTTTGTTCGAGCACTTTCTTGGCTTCATCAGAGGACATCCCCGCGAGACTCGGCATTTTAACGACGCCCTTCCTAAGGAACCCCTGCTGGAAGAGGAGGCAGCCGAGGGCAACAGCCATCAGTACGATGAGTACGATCAGCAATGGGATAGCGTGCCTCGCGATGGGTGATCGCTTCCCCCTTGAGTCCAGTTTCTCCTTTCTGTTCTTTGGGATATTCGGTTGCTGCTCTTTCAACGGTTCCGTCTGTCTTGGCAAGGGTCTCGCAGACTGGGAACCGGGTGCACGATTGCGACGAAGCAGATCTGCCAGAACCTGACAGCTCTGAATCCTCTTCTCCTGCTCCCTCTCGAGGCATTGATGCACGGTCAGAAGAAGCCAGTCCGGAACTGTTGCGACATCACTCAGGGGAATATAGGGCTCGTGCATGACCGAGTAGATGGTCATGAGCGGACTACCTCCACGGTGTGGGAACTGCCCCGACAGAGCGTGATACAACACTACTCCGAGACTATAAACGTCGCTTCTCCCGTCGATATCCTTTCCCGCAGCCTGTTCTGGACTCATGAACTCCGGGGTACCGAGGACCGTCCCGCTGACAGTCAGTTGGGTGCCCGTGGTGGCGTGAGCGATTCCGAAATCGGTCAGAACCGACCTATCTTGGGTCGTAATAATGATGTTTGAGCTCTTGACATCCCTATGAATCACTCCCTTCCCGTGTGCGTACTCAAGCGCGTCAGCAATCGGAGCGATGTATTTCACCGCCTCCTCCGGCGAGATCCTTCCTCTTTGCTGGATAAGCTTATGCAGGTCAATCCCTTCAAGGAATTCCATCGCCATATAGTGCACGCCGCTCTCAACACCCTCATCGTGGATCATGATGATGTTGTCATGTCTTAGCTGTGCGCCCGATCGGGCCTCGCGGTGAAACCGTTCAACAAATTCCTGGTCGTGCGTGAAATGCGGGGGCAGAGCTTTCAGCGCGACAATGCGGTCGAGATTTTTCTGCACCGCCTTGTACACGACCGCCATCCCTCCCCGACCCACCTCTTCCAGGATCTCGTACTTCGCTGACAGGGCAAGTCTGATCGTGGTCGTCGGATCATTCGAAACAAGCAGGGATGCATCTGAAAGCATGCTGCCGCAATGCTTGCACTTGATGGCATCACGCTTGATCTCCTCTTTGCAGAATGGACAGAGCTTGGTTTCCTGCATGCTAGTATTTCCGGAGTCCTATTCTGAAGACTCCCTCCCATGTGCCGTTGACATATAAGGGATATGCGGCATCCAAGACCTGCGTATCCTGGTACAGCACATCCTGGGTCATGTAAGCCAGCGTTCTCGTCGACCGCTGCCAGAGTTCCGGATCCGACTGGCAAAGTCTTGCATCGAAGGAGGCTCTGCTGAGCAACCCACCGTCCTTTCCGTGTTGAACAACGTAAACGAGCCTTTGGCTGGTCTTGAGAACATTCCAGTACGTCGTCACATTCAAGTAGCCCCTGGCGGCATATTCGATCGAGAACATGCGTCCCAGGAGTTCGGTGAGCATTCTTGCACACACCTTCTGCTCGTGTTCGGCAAGTTTCCGCCAGGGTTCCTCAAGCATCCCGTTCTTCTGTACTTCAACCATTAACGCCAGTTCTTCGTCATCCAGAGCAGTCGCAATCTCGGCGATCGCGTATCCGTTGACCAATCCCTGAATAAGCCAGATGGCCTTCTGTTTGGGCAGGGCATCCATGATCGCGGGAAACTCCGAAAGGCCCATCAGTTGTGACTGATCGGGAAGTTCGGATCTCTTCCTTTCAACCATGCAATAGGAAACCGAGGCTGTTGTATCCATGACAACGAAGTTGTGGAAAAAATGGGGCCACACACTCGATGCATTCTTCCGGAAGAATTGATTTCGTTCTGACCGAGTGACAACCCGAGTCCAGAACACCGCAAAAGCGGAAACTGCTGGAGCAATATATCCCGCCCGCAGGTTCATGACCGACTGAGTAAGAGCCTCCGCTTGCCCGGTCTGTCTGTACACGCGTTGATTCAAGCGGAAGGCATCATCGAACCTCATTGTCATGCTGAAGAGCCTCTGGAGCTGTGCAAATGCGTCTTCCCATGCAACGAGGTTTTGACTACTATCCCAGTTGAAGATCAGCCACTCGAAATTGTCGGCTGCTGTGGCAAAATCTCGTGCGGCGATGCAGCTCTTTGCAAAGAAGAAGCGCAGCGAGAAATAACCTGAAAAAAGCGCTTGGTATTCCTTCGCGTTACCATGCAGCTGGATCAAGTTACCGGAGGCGTAATCGGCATCTATTGCTGATTTCAATGCCTCCTGCAGATGTTGAGCCATGGTGTTGTCGTGCTTGAATGAGAGACCTCGTGCGTACGATTTCGCAGCCCGCCAGTACTCTCCCTGCTTGGCAAGGCTCTCACCCATCAAAGAACACGCTCGAATGACGTTTAAGATGTTCTCGGGGTAGAGTTGTGCGAGCTCGTCGGCAAGGCGGGCGCGTTCATCAAGAGTTGAGTCGGACTGCGGCAGCATATCGAAATGGCGCTTCCGGAGATAATATTTGAGCATTCTGTACCATGGTTCCTCATCGCTCGTCAGATGCCACACCCCTTCAGCACGGCGGACAAGGTCTTCCGATGTCGTCGCCTGGCCTTCCGAGAGAAGCCAATCCCCATAACGTTTGATGATGGTTCTAGCCAATGATTCCAGTGACGAATCGTCCAAGACCCTGCAGGCGGTGTGCAGTGTGTCCAGAGCTCGGCCAAACTCCCTTCTGGACGCCAGATCAGATGCAACTTCAACCGCCGTGCGAATGAACGTGCTATCGACGAGCTGTTCCGGGATGGTCATGGACCATGTTCCGTGAATTCTCCCGTCCCCTGATCCAGATCCCTCAGCCTGGGGCGCAGGCATTATGATCTCGTATGCACGCTCCTTTGCCCGGGATTGGGTGTTGGAGGATTCTACGCGAATTTCAATGTGGCAGCCAGCGATCCTGTCAAGAACACCGGTAACCTCCTGGACGAGCTTCGCCGGCGATACCGCAGCGGCCTCCGCGAACAGTACACTGTTCCGTCGAGGAAATTGATCGCCATCCACAGCTCCATCCGCAACCAAAAAGCCGTACCACAACGTTCCATTGCCCGCACCAGCTGAGAGCGAATTTGTGAGCCGACCGAGTGTTTCCCTGCTTAACGATTCGAGGACCAAGAGTATGCAGTGATCGCCCTCGCCGAACCACTGGCGGTGCGATGCAAAAAAGTGCTCTATTGTTCCAGTTGCCAATGGATGGCTATCGGTCAACTCTAGCTTATGCCGATAGAAATCATTGACTGACATCTCCACCAGTGTATCGACACTGCCCTGGCAGTAAAAATGATGTTCGAACCGAAAACCGGGATGCTGCTTCATCGCAAGAACGACTTGTTGCAGAACCTGGAGTTCCTGCCAGGTCACTGCATTGAGATCAACTATCACGTCGAGTGCACACCGAAGCGGGTCTGAGGATTTTTTCCAATCTGCAATCTTGCATCCAGTACCTTCTTCGGTAACCCTGATTAGCGAATCAGATATCGTGCCTCCTACCACGACGGAATTGCCCTCGCTCATTGCCACCACATCCAGCTTGATAGATGGATATCGACTCACGTCGCCTCTGACGAGTTTCAAGACTGTCGCGTTGAACACGCGATCATGTCCTGTCGACGGTACAGGGGCGAGGAGGACGGCTATGAGTATGAAGTGAACAACGAGCGGGTTTTTCACGATACCCACGAAATTGGATTACTCCTGAAGTTTGATTCTTGTTTGTCCTTGATAGCGACGACCGTCCCTGAGGATAACATGGACCGTTACGAGACACGACCAAGCCGGCCTCAACCCCTTTACCTGCTTCAGGTCCACGTAGTTCGCCTGCATTCGTGCGGGCGCCAGCGAGCCGAAGATAATTTCGTAATGATCGACGCTATCTTGTGGCTGGTATTCCGACCAACCAAAAGTGTCCGTTAAACGATAAGGTTCCATCGCAGTCTGTGGAAAGGGGATCCATCCCTTTCTTTGGGACCTCCCCTGCTCATGCACAGGTCCAGTGACCGCGGCCGGAGGTCCTATGAGAACTTTCTGCACACTATCAACGCTGTGTTTATCGTCTGTGGAGGATCTTCTCCCAGCGAAGAACACAGCAGTGGCTATCACGAGAACGAACGCCATGCTAAGGAGTCCGACCAAGACGGACCAGCGGCGCGGCACCCGTTCAGGGGACTGATTCATCCTCCTCGTCCGTGGCGGTTGGTTATCCCGATGGTCTATGGAGTGACGCTCCACACTTCCGTAAGTGGCCAGGACGACGGAAATGTTGTCGGTCGACCCGGCATCGAATGCCTCGGTAATCAAGTGCTGTGCTGCCGTTCTGAGATCAGCTGTCCCGAAGATGTGTTGATTCCAATGATCATACGTGGTCTCGGTTTTGTCAGTTATCAACCCGTCAGAACAAAGGAGCAATGCATCTCCCTCCCTGAGTCTCCAGAATGGTTTGTCGGCAGGGAAGATATCCGGCTTCTCGGTCCCGCCGTCGATAGACTTCGTCAACACGTGACCGTACGCAAGCAGCATTTCAGGATCTGCCCTCCGACCGGTTGCCCGTTGAAATTCCTGAATATGCGTATGATCTTCGGTCATTTGGCTGACGGTGTTTTCCCGGAACAAGTACACCCTGCTGTCCCCAACATTTCCGACGACAAAGCTATCGCTTTTGACGAGGACGCAGCTTAGCGTTGTCCCCATCCCTTCCAGGCCTGAGCGTGTTTTTGTCTCATGACGTATGACCTCCTGCGAAAGCCGGTATGTTTCTTTGAGAATTTCGACTAGACCTTCGGGCTTCACGTCTGAGACGAAAACCGATTCCAGGAATGATCTCACCCGCTCCAAGACGAGCGCGCTGGCCACTTCTCCCCCAGCCACACCACCCATTCCGTCCGCAACCGCAAGGAATGTTCCTCCCCCATTCAGCGAAAGGGCAAGACAGGAATCCTCGTTGATCGATCTTCGACCGACGAACGAGTCCTGGTGGAACTCAAGGGCTGCCATAGACTGTGATAACTGCAAGGAATATGGAACAAATGACCGGGGAGTGCCGGTGGCGGACGGCATTCATCCGACATAACCTGAAACGAAACCGACTATACCTTGTACTGGAATTCGAGCTCTCCTGTGCGGATTGTAGAATTTGGCTTCAATTCTGCCTTCTCACCGGGTTTGAGTTCCACGCCATCCACTTGGGTGTAGTTCGTTTCGCTCAGGTTCTTGACCCATGACTTGCCTTCACGTACGATAATCTCCGCCTGACGGCTGGAGACGGTCATGAACCTGTTATCTAGCTGGACGTGTGAATAAGCCCTCTGGCCTGTGACTACTTCTCTCCCGATTGTCACAACATTGCCCTCGGGCGTCGGAAAGCCGGCAATGCGGAAGGATTTTCCTTTATCCTCACCGGACGTGATCACGAGCTGGCCGGGGATGAAAACAAGTGTTTTCGGCGGTGAAGTGACAATTTTGATCGTCTTGAAGTCGGTGCTGTAGACGGGGGGGGGAGTGCCAGAGTGAGGCGCGACGTGGCGTGTATCTTCACCGGCCGCATCTCTTCTCCGCCGGGCGAGGAGGAGGAGGAGGAGGAGGAGGAGAAGAAGCAAAAGTAATGCTATTCCCCCGATCAACCAGCTGACCATGGTTCCTTTAACCTCAATGCTCACGGTGACCGACTGCGCAGGAGACGACGCGTCCTGAATCGAGATCAGTGTCTGTCCTTCACCTGTGCCGTTGACGGAAAGTGAATGGTCGCTTATTGTGCCAACGGCGACCGAAGCATTGGAGGGCGTCTGCACCGAATACGGGGGAGTTCCTCCGGAGATTGCTACTACGATTTGCTTCTTCTCATCAAGCACGATCGGAGAAGGTGTGACGACAAGCGGCTCTCTCAGGACGGTTGTTTTGAACTTCTCGCTGATAAAGGGTTCCTGGGTCGTAGGTTCAATGTAGACGATGCCGACCACCCGATACTTTTGATTTATCTCCGGCGCGGACTCTGAGGTATTAACCTTGATGGCTCCTCCATAAGACCCCTTCAGGAGGTAATAGCTCGTACTCGTGCTCGTCGCCACGTACTGGCTCACCAACCCCTCTACCTCAACAGCGACCCCGTTGAACGCACCAGGATTGTCCGTAATGTTCTCGATCGTGACTCGGCTGGGCTGAGCGAACGCAACGCTTGCAAGCCAGGTGGTCACCAGTATGGCCCCGAACAGTTTTGTGTCATTCATGGATGCTTCTCCGGAGTAAGTGTGTTGTAGGAGTGTTGATCAGAATCCAAGCCGAAGTGTGATATGGTGAACAAATTCATTTTGGAGAACGTCGCGCGTTGCTGCGTATTCAAACTGCGTACTAAGCAACTCAGATGGAATTCTTGCAAGGCCACCAAACGTGGGGTTTTGACCATCGTAGCCCGCCCGGATCCCGAAGAACTCCACCGGGCAATACTCTCCGCCTGTACGGAAGGAGATTCCCCCCCCCGATCCGAGCTTCGCTGCCTCCACGGCGAACACGACGGGGAGAAAGTCCGGCTGGAACGAAGCGCCAACGTGCACATAGGCAGGTATGTCTTCCTTAAGCTTACTTTCGGTGTTCCACTTCAGCTGAGCACCGACGTCCTGCACGACGATGCCTATTCGCACCATCTCGGTGACGGCGGCAGTCAGCCCGAAATCGACGCTGAATCCATTCCCGGACCGATCGTACAGCGCGTGGTGGATGTACTTGCCGGTCATGCCAAGCGAGAAGAAACCAAATTTCTGGCCCATCGACAGCATGAAGCTGTTCTCGCTGTCGTCGAACGTTTCGGTTATGTTGCCGTTCTGATCTCTCCCATCGATGTTGTTGACGCCGAACTTCAACCAGCCGACGCCCAATGAGAAGTTATTCGAGAAATTATTGGCAATGGAAACGAATATCTCCTGACGGTCAAGCGTGAGGACTGAGAACATGCCAAGGAATTCGCGATTCTTGATCTCCGTGAGGCCCGCGGGATTCCAGTAAATGGCGCTTGCATCCGCGGCCAAGCTTGTGTATGCGCTCCCCATTGCCAGTGCGCGGCTGCCGACGCCACGCCGGAGGAATGCCCCCGCCTCTCCACCCTCACTGTCACCCGCCTCAGCTTCGCATATGAGAAGACTGGCAGCACATGCCAGCAGGAGTGTCTGTTTGCCTTTCATGTCTTACCTCTTTGGCGGAATGTCCAAGACACTTCGCAGACCAGGGTTACTTCAGGACGGCAATCTTCCCGACCGCCCGCTCGCCTGCACTGGACTCGATGACATAGAAATAGACGCCGTTGGCTACGATGCCGCCATTGTCGTTGCGGCCATTCCAGATGACGGTCTGTTCGACTCCGGCACCCATAATGCCTCCGGCGGGTATTGATCTGACTTTAGTGTTGGAAACGTCATAGATCGTTATCGTCACGCTGCCGGTCGTTCCGAGCTTGAATCGAAGTCGTGCGGGCCCCATCTGGGGGTTGAATGGATTCGGATAAGCGTATGTCTGACCCTGGCCAACGGAACCCTTGGAATCCGGGGACAATGTACTCAGGCTGATTGAGAATGCCCTGCCCGGAAGCACATAGTAGCCCGCACTAGCCGGAGCGGATTTCATCAGGACGGATCCGGTCAGATAGCTTTCCTGGGAGGTAATGATGAACTCCGCAGACCCGCTTCCACCGGGTTCGATGCTGATAGTCTTAAGGGAATCACCGATGATGCTGTTCCTCCCCGGGCCGACCTGGAGATACACGCTGATCCCATCCGCTTTGACCGATCCATAGTTGATGACCTCGGCTTTCACTCTGACTTTTCCCCCAGATTTGCTCAGGATCTGAATATCCGGTTGGCTCATGCCGATCGGCCCCCGCATCGGAATCTGCGCTTGCTGCAGTGCAGTGTAGATGCTCGATCTTGCAATCTCCAACCTGTCGGAATTGACGATTGCACTGTCAAGAGCCACAATGGCCACGCTGGTGGCATTTGAGCTACTCACACCGGAACGGCTGACAAAGGCCGCTATTTCGAGGCTTGCGGCGAACAACTCCCTCGCTGCCGAGCGTACCATGTAACCAGTTGTCGCAACGCTGTAGTCGCTCAGGCGTTTGTTGGCGCTGTCGGCTGCAGCGAGGAAATCCCCCATTACCGCCAGTTCCTCTCCTCGGACCAGATTTTCATAGTAGTTGAGCGAGTCCATCCCGGTTGTAGCCCAGGTGGGATCTCCATTTACAACCCTGACCCGGAGACGCTGGTAATATGACCCGATTGGGGTTACGTTCCTGACCTGCAAGGGACGTGTTTTCGGCAATGACGTTCGTGCCGCTATAAGAGGCTTGCTCGGTGTGGAGGTCGTATGCCCGAACGCTTGATCCACCGATGGGTTGACAAACATAACGGGCATGACAAAGTCGACGTAGACAAGACTCTCTCCAGCTTCAGTGAGTGAGAGGACATTGGAGACGAAACTCCCCCATGTGACCAGGAATGCCGCGATCGCCGCGATGGCAGGAATCAGGGCAATTCCCCCGGTCACGACTGAGCTTAAAAGGGTCACAACGATGAGGACAAATGATGCAATCAGAACGATAATATCAGTCGCTTCGCTCAGCGAATTTGTGAAATTCGAGACGTCATTGGCAGCATTATCACTCTTGATCATTGTGTTCAGCGAGCCTGTCGCATCACTTGCGGCAACATCAAATGCAGAGGAGGAGAAATTGTGCGTCTGTGCATACGTGAGCGCGTCCTGTTGACGACTTGTAGTCTCAAGCTCATGAAGCGCGAGAAAGCCAAAATCCTGTATCATATGGTCGGCTTTGTCGAAAACCCCGGGACCAAAGGAACTCCCATCAATTTGTTCGACTGTGAAGTCCCTGATTGATGAGCCCGCATCGGACATTGCTTCTTTCGCCGCATCGGACATTACGCTCGCTTGCGCCGAAGCGAGCTGAGACAAAGGCAGTGTCATCCCGTCATCGAAGGCCATCTCGAGTTTGTACAGCGAGTTGTCGAAATAACCGCTCGCGCCGGTCAACGCATTTGCCACCGGTTCACCCACCAGAGGTACGACGCGGACGATATCCGCAAGATGGGAAACGACAGCACCAGCCACTTCCCCGAAGGCCCACGATCTCAACCCCGTCGCTCCATTCTGAGATATTTCAATGGCGTCGTTTAGCGCCTGCTTCGTCACGCGCTCACTGAGCGTCAATCGCGCGATACCCTCCATGTCGAGCTGATTTGCTGCGCCTTTTTGATATGCATCGTTCACAGCCTTGACGAATGTGCCGGCATTCGATTCAATCGCTTTATAGAACGGGTGGGAAGTCCCATACCACGGCCGGTTGATTCCAAGTATATCAGTGATCAACCCCTGTTTCTCGGTGAGATAACTCACAAACGTGTGGGCCGGCAGAATTTGATGAGGATCATCCGGCGAGCCGTGCGTGCTGGAGACGCCGAAATTGTCGACGGCATATATATAGTAGTCTATCCCGTCGGTCGTAACGTAGCTGGATGGTATGATAGCCTGGTAGTTATTGCCACCGGTACCCGTCATCGCTATGTTTTGATACAGAATCTGACCGGTCATCCGATAGAACAGCTTTGCCACACTGACATAGTTGGTGTTGTCGACGATTGTCGCAACGATTGTGACCGCCGTGCCCGGCGTGAGGGTGCTCGGAGGCGTATGTGTGATAGCCGGGGCCACATTCGGCAGAATGGCGAACTGATACGGACTGTTCAGAGGATCCGTCTTGGGAGCGGAGGAGGTACTATTCCCGTCGGTCGCCGTAATATAGTAGTCGACCCCCGGGGTTTTCACCGAAGAGGCCGTGATCGCGGCGCTGTAGATATCGCCGCTCTGTGGTGCCATCGGGACGGAAGAGTAGGAGGGACTCCCCGTCTGCCGATAGAATAGCGTGGCACTCTGTACGAGGGGGGGAACATTGTCCGTGATTGTTGCTGCAATGGTGATGGGCGTCCCTTCAGCCCACGCCTGGTTGTGGAGGGCAAGGGTGGCTGCCGATCTCTGGATGGACGGCGCTGCTCCCGGAATATACGACGCGCTTGCTGTATCAGAGGAACCTAAATGTGTCGCCTGGACCAAAACGTCTCGCACTTTGCCATCGAGCACCGGATCGCTCGACCTGTATCGAACGACATATGTATTGCTGATGGCATTGCCGATCAAAGCAATGATTTGATCAAAGCTGCCGAATACACTGTAGTACGACCCGGTGGAATTGGTGGCCGTGGCGATGGGAGCATACTGTGCCAGTTCCTGGCTATTGGTTGTATCGAATACTGGAAAGACGGTTATATTAGAAGCTTTGAGCAGAGTTATAAGGTTGGAAACCGTCAACGAGGTCACTAGGTCATTTTCATGAGAAGGGGCATCTGTGAGTAGAATTTCAACCCTCTGAGCCCCAGCCTGGTAGTTCATGCTCGCGCCTGCGGCCATTGCACCAAGCTGGTCCTCCGGCACATCGTCACCGCTCCCGATGCCATGTTCTCCCAGTGTGATATTCTGGATGATCGACAGGATCTGAGAAGTGTCGTAGTAGAAATTTCCGCTATTGTACGTATAAGTGATGTCACCAAAAACAACGAACCCCACACCGAAGTTGATGCCACTGATGCTCAACGCATTCATGAAGTTGAGCATGTTGGTCCGCACATTCTCTATATAATCCGTCATGCTGCTTGTGACATCCAGTAAAAAGACAACGTCAACCAGCCTGACCCCGCCCCCAACATTCGGTGGGGTTACCTGAAAGTAGTCTGTCTGGAGCGTAGTGTTCTCGAAAACAGAGAAACTCGATTGGGTGAGGCTGTTCAACCCGACGCCGGATGAGTCCGCTGCCACGTTCATGTAGACGAATGGGAAATTCTGGCTGTTGAGACTCGTCATCGAAATATTGAAAGGTTGAGCATCAAAGCTGACCAATTGAATATTGTCCACATACCAGCCCTGAAATGCCGTGGACGAATCAGATGAAAATTGGAAGGCGAGCCTAATCTTCTTGTTTGCAAACGCTGACAAGTCTATCTGCTGCTCACGCCAATCGCTGCTGCCGTCTTTTGAACTGAGTGTGCTCCATGTTTCTCCGTCATCCGTGGATAGCTTCAAGCTGCCCCGGTCATAACCGCTTTCAAGCTCGAACCACTCTTTGTACCTCAGAATGATCTTGGTGGAGCGGGAGGGGACTGAGAGCAAAATTGTCGGGCTGATCAACCAATCGTCGGCGTTGTTGCGATAGACGCCGGAACGATTTGTTGACCCGCATGAGGAGGATTCAAAGCCAGAACCAGGTCCACCCGAGGGTCTGCCGACTGCCCAGTCACCTCTGGTAGTCCATCCAGACGCACCTGATTCGAAGTCTTCTTTGAAGAGGAGAGTTTCTGCGTGCCTATCCTGGAGCGCTGGTTTTGCAAAGTGGCGCACAGGGAGAGCGTGGCCCTTGGTTGGCTTCTCCTGAATATTCTGCTGGGCCGATACGCTCGCCGAAATCAGACTGATGAGAAAGAGGAAGGCAAAAGTTCTAAATACGTTGGACATGGATTCTGGCCCCAAGGTATCCCTTGCTTGAAGTCTGCATATGAGAGGAAAAACTAGAAAGAGCATCCACGGTCCGAAACTGACGGACGGAGCGCAAGAATGGGAAATCAGTTCCCAGACTGTTTCCTTCGTTCCTCTTAGGAGACAAATAGAGGAGGCTTTCGCAGACTTAACCTTTTGCGAATTGCATCAGCGTCCGCTCAGTGCTGGCGCCGCTTTGCTCCGGAGGGGTTATCAGGAACCGAGAACAGGTTGAGGCTTGACGGTTGAGGAGCGCATGCAAAACACAGATCGATTCACGCGGGCCTCATGCAGGTGAGATCTGTTCTTGCAGTTGATCTCTATGAGACACCAACTCCTTTTTCGATCTATTCTCAATCATGATAGAAACGGTAGCAAAAATGAAGACTGGTACCCTCTACTATATATATCGTTGCAGTTGATCCTCGTGCGGAAAAATATTATGCCACTACCTGCCAATATAATGGAGGCCAGAGCGGCTACGGAAAGGGAAGGCACCGCTGGCAAAAAAGGAGCGAGAATTGCTGGATCCATCCGTTGGATGGGAAGGAGTGAAAAGATTGAAGCCTCATCCTCGCTGACTCAAAATATACAGCCACTGAGCTAATGTCAATAGGCTTGTAGGCTTATCCTAAACAGCTTTCCGTCCAATCGCGCGTGATTGATCGACTGTGTCGACAATCACGG
>Ga0182011_10001230_pt1 | contig 22494 bp, 12 predicted proteins | sample 711E1DmetaG_FD_120481 | JGI IMG/M metagenome (GOLD analysis project Ga0182011, IMG submission 120481) | Permafrost microbial communities from Stordalen Mire, Sweden - 711E1D metaG | ecosystem: Environmental > Terrestrial > Soil > Wetlands > Permafrost | place: Sweden: Stordalen | collected...
ATTCGCTCGCACGTCGAGACCCCGGCCGAGATTGAGGAGAGCTTCGACGACATCGCCTACGGCAAGGCCGGCGCGGTGATCGCAATGGTGGAGAACTGGGTCGGCGAAGAGACCTTTCGCAAGGGGGTGCAGGCGTATCTCGCAGAACATGCCTATGCGAACGCAACGGCGGAGGACTTCTGGAAGATGCAGACGCGAGTGAGCGGGATGCCGGTCGACAAAGTAATGCACAGCTTCGTCGAGCAACCGGGAGTTCCGCTGGTGACGCTGGCGAGCGGTGGAGCCGTCGCGCAACGCAGATTCTACCTTTCTGACCCTGCCGCAAAGAAGAAAGAGGCTTGGACGATCCCCGTTTGCTTTACGGGCGACGTTTGCCGGTTGTTGACGCCAGACACGACGACGCTGGATGTGCCAATTGCAATTGCGAATCGTCCGGCGGTATACGCCAACTCGGGGGACAAGGGATACTACCGGACGGAGTACTCTGCGGCGCAGCTTGCGACGATTGTGGCCAACGCGGAGACGGGGCTGACGGTGCCGGAGCGGATTGGATTGCTGGGAGATCGTTGGGCGTTGATGCGCGCAGGCCAGGGTTCGGTGGGCGAGATTCTCGATCTGACGCTGGCGATGAAGAGCGACCCGAACGCGGTGGTGGTTGAAAGCGCGCTGGGAAAGATTAACGGGATTCGCGCCCAGATTGCTACGGATGCCGACCGCGATCAACTGGACCGCGTGGTTCGGCGGGAGTTTGGCGCGGTGTACACCGCAATGGGTAAGGGCGGAAAGCACGAATCCGACGACCGCGACGAACTGCGCCAGACGCTGTTCGAGGCACTGGGACGGGCGGGCGATCCGGCAGTGCTGGCCGATGCGGCTGGCGTGACGGCGGCTTTGTTTGCAGGACAAAAGTCGGCGGACACGCCGCTGGCCGACGCTGCGGTGGCGCTGACGGTGGCCAAGGGCGATGCCGCAATGTACGAAAAGTTGCTGCGCGTGGCGCAGACGTCGAGCGATCCCGATCTGAAGGAGGAGGCACTGCGTACACTGACTCGCTTCCAAAAACCGGAGCTGGTGGAGCGGACGCTGAAGCTTGCGCTCTCCGACGAGGTGCGCAGCCAGGACAGTTGGGCTCTGATTGCTCTGTTGCTGTCGCGACGGCAGACGCAGGATGCCACGTGGGCTTTCGTCCAGAAACACTGGTCGGAGGTCGAACGCAAGGCGACGGCCAGCTCTGGAGCGCGGATCGTCGAGGCGACCGGCGCGTTCTGCACGGTGGAGCGGCGCGACGAGGTGGCGAGCTTCTTTGCGGCGCATCCGGTGAAGTCGGCCGAGCGGGCGCTGGCGAAGTCCGTCGGCAGCATCGCCGATTGCGTCGCGATGCGTGCTGAACAGGAGCCGAAGCTACGCCAGTGGCTGGACGTGAATGCGGAAAAGTAAGGCTCTGCGGGAGCTGCGTACTGAGGAAACGCTTGATGGGCGGGGCGCGTAAGGCGGGAGCTTGGAAGCGGCAAAATTCTTCTAAGGTCTGACCTTACATTATACAGATGATCTCAGCGGAGAACGTCGCCTGACGCTCCCCAGAGGCTAAAGTGTGCCCGGGCGGGCCTTCCGCCATTAGGGGTTTGTTCTAGTCAAGATAAATCCATTGATTCATATAAATATATGGTTTTATGGTAATTTCCGCGGAATTCAACGAATTAATCGGAACCCGCGGCGAAATTCGGAGCGGCGTGTGGATGCCTTTAGCGAAGAATAGTTTCGGATATTGCAAGGGAATACAAATGATTAAATATTCCTAGAAAATTCACTTGACAACTACGACTCACAAAGAAGATGCTTCTCTCGCATCCATAGTGGTCTTACCTGTGCGGTCTAAGCATGTATTCGTGTGACTGCTCTGGAAAAACTTGTAGACGTTACGGCTCAATTCATTATTAAGAGGTCATACTCCATGTTCGGAAAAACATCCAAGTACCTGTCGAGAGCGGCTTTTCTCAAGTTCAGTAGCAACTTCCTCGCAATCTTGTTGGTTCTGACCGGACTGGTCGGCGGCGTAGCGCGCGCGCAGTTGGCGGGCAAAGGCGAGATCAAAGGTACGGTAAAAGATCCGACGGGCGCGGTGGTGGCGAATGCAACGGTAACGGCTGCCAATGTCGCGACTGGCATCAGCACGACGCGGACCTCAAACAGTTCGGGGCTTTATGACATTTCTCCGCTGGACGCCGGTACTTATGTGGTAACCGTGGTAGGGAATGGATTCGAAAAGCTGACACAGACCGACGTTCATGTGAATTCGATGGAGATCCAGAACCTCGACCCGGTGCTGACGGTTGGTGCGTCGTCGGATTCAGTCACGGTCTCTACGTTGCCGCCGCAGCTTGAGACGTCGAATGCGGTCATGGGCTCGACGATGGAGCAGGAGATGTACTCGGCGCTACCGGTTGAGATGGGTGCTTATGGCCAGGCGGATCAACGACGCGCGTCGGACTTTGCCTTTTTGATGCCGGGCGTACAGGCCAATAACACCACAGGAAATCCAACCACCAACACCGGGGTTGTCAACGGTTCCGGCAGCAAAGGTGGCGTTTCGGTTGTGTACATCGACGGAATTCCGTTTGTGCGCGCAGGCGGCAACGGCGATCCGCGATTTGTGTGGACGGCAATCTCGGTTGATGCGGTCGATCAGTTCCAGGTGCAGACCAGCGGCTACTCGTCCATCTATGAGGGTCAGGGTATTCAGAACTACACCATCAAACAGGGCGGCAAGTACTACCACGGTTCGGTGTATGAGTTCCTCCGTAATACGTCACTGGATACATGGGGCTTCTTTGGACCGGTTCCGAATACAATCACTGGCCTAAAAGTAAAACCGGCCGAGCATAGCAATGAGTACGGCATTAACCTGAGCGGCCCACTGGTTCCACTGGGTAAGTGGAAAGACAAGATCTTCTTCTTTGGAAACTACAACGGTTTTCGCTATAGTGCATCGACCCCGACGACGATGAGCTTCCCGACCTTGGCGGAGCAGCAGGGCAACTTTGCGGGCGTGATTTCGGGTGGAATCTTTGACCCGACGACAGAAGCCCTTTGCGCGTCGCACAATAAAAACCCGACCACCGGCGTAGTAGGCCAACCGTGCCGATATGAGTATGGATTTGGAGCGCCAGCAGCAGGAGTTTTAGGTGCGAATGGTGCGCCCGTTGCGACGGGTGCCAAGGATGTGATTACTGGTGGATTCTCAAGTGTAGCGTTGGCCATGCAGGCCTTCCTCCCTAAGACCGGAATTGGTACAAATGCGTCAGGAAGCAACTACACTTCTCCGAACGCAACGAGCCTTAACAACTGGACAACAACCGACCGCATCGACTACACCATCGGTGCGAAGGATACGCTGTCGCTGGTGGCGGCGGTCGGGCGCCAAGCGAGTTCTGTTCCAGTTGGCCAAGCTACAGCAGGGCGTAACGTTGGACCTATTCCATATAACTATGGTCAGGCCTACACCCCCAAGACTGCGGTGGGGATTATTGAAGAAACTCATCTATTTACCCCGAACCTAGTCAACCAGTTGAAGTACGGCTACGCGCGCTACAACGGCCCAACCTATGATGCAAACCAGCAACCACAATATGCGGCAACTACACTGGGACTATCCGGTATGCCAGTAGGCCCTGCACAGGAGTCGTTCCCGATTGCTGCCTTCAGCGGAACAAACGCTCCGACGGGATGGGGCGGTACAACTCCGAACGTCACCTTGGCAGAGAACTATACGCTGCTGGACAACCTACAGTGGGTGAAGGGAAACCACACGTTGACCGTCGGCGGACAGAGCGCATGGCTGCTGTATAACACGATTACCGCAACGGGTAACTCTTCACCACTAAATTTTTCCTATGCGGTTACTGAAACGGCACAGTTGAATTACGGCTTCTCGGCTGTCGCCAATACTGGCGCGGCATACGCCAGCTTCCTGATCGGACAGATCGACAAAGGCGGAGCCAGTGGAAGCGCTTTGTACACACAGTACCTGCAACAGGAGTTTGGCGCACGTTTCCGGGCCATCTCGCCGTATGTGCAGGACAACTGGAAGGTCAACTCGAAGTTGACGCTGGATGTAGGCGTTCGCTACGACTTCTTCCCGACCGTCACAGAAGTACATGACAATATGAGCTTCTTCAATCCCAACCTGCTCAACCCGCTCACAAATGTAAATGGAGCACTGCAATTCGCAGATGGTACCCATCGCACACCGGTGAACAACTACTACAAGAACGTCGGACCACGTCTTGGACTCGCCTATCAAGTTTCTCCGAAGACCGTCATCCACGCGAGCTACGGCTTCATGTTTACGCACGGCGGCGCGGTGGGCGGATCTAACACTAGTTTGGGAACACTCGGCTTCTCGTCATCTGCGGTCTCAGCCGTGAATGGCAGCTTGATGAGTTCAACCCCACTGACGGGAACCAGCGGAGCAATACCTTCGCCCTCACTCGCATGTGGCAGAGCGTCGGGCGCACAGTATGGTACGGGCTACTCGACGTTGACCGGACCTGCGGTCTGCGGTGCATCTGGAACAACCGCTTATATAAGTGCTCCGTCGTCGATGGCTTATGCTGATCCGTATTTGGGCGGACGCGCTCCTGAGTACATCAACTGGGCATTTGGTGTTCAACAGCAATGGACCAACACCTTCTCCACAACAGTTACCTATGTTGGCTCTGAGGGGCATTTCCTTCCAGCGGACGGAAGCAACGCTCGCGGATACTGGGCCAACCAACTCGATCCGAAGTACCTTTCTCTGAACTCTAAGCTAACGGATAAAGGCACCAGTCAAACCGCCGATTGCGCCAATGCCAGCCTTGGGATTAGTTGCCCAGCCAACTTTTACTCAGACCAAACCTACGGCCAACAGTTGAGTGCCGCTCTGAAACCATTCCCATTCCAAGGCGTCAGCGACGGATTCCCCTATGTATCCAACTCTAACTACAACTCGATTCAGATCGTAGCCAGCATGCGTCCTACGCATGGGCTAACGCTCAATGCTAATTACTCCTTCTCGCGAGCAATCGATGATGGCGGCACCTTCCGTTCTGGATATGCCATACCGCAGGGCACCATTGCCAATCAACCCAACATGTCGTGGTCAGCGGATCGTATTGAGCGGAGTGTTTCCACATCCAGCCAACCGCAGCACTTTGTCGTGACTGGCGTATGGAATCTGCCGATTGGATCAACCGTTCTCGGCAAGAGCGCATGGGAGCGGGCGGTTCTGGGAGGATTCAAGTTCTCCGAGACCTTCCAAGCCTATTCTGGCTCTCCGCTGGCAATTACCTCCTCCAGTTGCGGAACGAATCCTGCACAGTCTGCCTACTCGTCTCCGGCGGGTGCTTGTTCGGTTACCCTCAACCCAGCCTATAAAGGGAATGCACGCATCAACGGAAAGTGGGGTCAAGGAATCACGGCAGCAAATACTACTGCGAAAACTTACATTGATCCGGCCGCATTCATCACAACTCCCGCTTACCAGTTTGGCAATGCGCCCCGCACAGCGTCCTACAATCTGTACGGGCCCGGCAACTACGATCTGGACATTGCCTTAGTCCGCAGCTTCCCGCTGCACCTGACGAAGACGGCCAAGCTCAACTTCCGTGCGGAGATGTACAACGTCACCAACCACACAAAGTTCGCCGTGGCCGGTGCCAATAACGTATACAACGCATCAAACACAACCTTGGGGCAGGTCGCATCTGATTCAGGCGCAACCCGCAAGGCTGTGCAGCTCACTGGTCGCATCGACTTCTAACCTAAACCCAGATGCGGTGGCGAGGAGTTGTCGTATCTGGCTGAATATGATTCCGCCAACAGAGCTACCCTGCGGGGTAGCTCTGTTGGCGTCTATGGCATATTCGGAGATGGGGTAGACCGTCGTGGCGCGAGCAAAAGCAGATTTCTACGCTTCGCTACGGAATGACAAACAAAAGAAACTACCGAATGACAAACAAATTGGTTTATAGCAATTCATAAAACGCTCGATGGCTTTGTTTGTGCACGATCTGCGCCTTGGCTGTGGTGGTTTCGGCCTTCGACTTCCTGCCCGCGTTCTTCTGCGACTTGGCCGCAAGCGCGAGCACGATTCCTGGGTTTGTGTTGCTGCGCGAGCGAATCAGGTTCTGCCAATCGCTCTCAGTCTGGCTGGCATAGGCAGCGGCGAATTGAGAGACGGCTTCGTCGAAGCGCTCGGAGGTGCCGATGTAGCCAGCGATGATATAGGGGTCGCCGGAGCGGGCGTGGCCGCGGGCCAGCGTCTCGCCACAGACGGTGGCGTACTCATTCGCCAGCTTCGGTCTGCATCCGCTCTTGCGCAAGTACGCCGACAGTGTGCAACTGGTTCTGAGCGGCCATTGGCACAAATGGGTTGACTTTGCCCACACCTACGGCCCGCAACATTATGTTGTCGCCTCGACGCGTTATGATCCGCACGCCATGATGGTTCTGGAACTCGAGAGCGGTTCGGCTCGCTGGCGATTTGCCAACGCAAGCTGTATCGACTGGTCCACGCATTTTGCGCGATCAGTCTGAGCTTGCGCGGCATTGTCCGCAGCTTAGTGGCGTCCGCCGCGTTGTGCTTGGCATTGATCCAGCTCAGAACCGGTTGTGCTCGAAATCTCCACCCCAGATGACTCACCCATCAGGTGACACCCCATCACTAGAAAAGCCGCTACCAGTCAACCGTTTTTGACTTCTTCGCCGGCTCAACTGCCGAATAAGGGTTGATTTTTGCACACCACATTCATCGCAACGGAGTAAATAGAAGAGCACCGGCCCTGTAAGGCCGGTGCTCTATTTACTTGCCAGTAGCCAGCGGGAGCCGAACCTTATTCTGGTCAACTACGCCGACAATGCAATAAACGGTAACGCTGTGATTAATGCTGATCGTGCGAATCACTATCGTCGCTCTTGGTTATATCTTTCGTCGCGTCAAATAATGACTTAGAGCCTTTGATGCGGTGAATTCTTCCATTCAGTACATCGTCCCAAGTAATGTAAGGATAGAGATGATGTTCTTTGGCTTGCTCTTCGAATTGAGCCTTTAGCTCAGCTAGTTTCTCGGGGTATTTTTTTGCTAAATCGATTCGCTCGGTATAGTCATCATTCAGGTTGTAGAGTTCCCAAGCATTTTCATCAAAAGGCTGTTTGCTCTGCGCATTTCCAGTAATGAAGCTACTGGGGTATGCCAATTCAGCTTTCCATCCATCGTGATAAATCGATCTCGAACCAAAGATGTAGTAATACTGTAGCGTGTGGCGGGTAGGAGCCTTCGCATCGTCAATCGAGTATGCCAAGGAGGTCCCCTCAATGGGCTGCTGCTTGATTCCCCGGATCTGCTCGGGGGCCTTGATGCCCACAAGATCCAGCGTCGTCGGAAGAATGTCAATTACATGACTGTACTGGGTACGAATTCCTCCTTTGTCCTTAATCCCTTTCGGGTAGTAGACGATAAGCGGATTGTGGGTGCCGCCTTCACTGTTCGCATCCTGCTTCCAGAACTTGAAGGGAGTGTTTGCTGCCTGCGCCCAGCCGAGCGGATAATTTCCCTCAGTTGCGGCAGACGTGCCAATCTCCCCAATCTTACTTAGGTTGTAATTAATATTATCTTGCTCTGATAGATTTTTGCCAAACAAAGGACGATCAATATCGCCATTCAGAGTGCCTTCTTTACTCGCGCCGTTGTCGCCGATCGAAATAAATATAAGCGTATTATCCAGTTGGTTGATCTCTTTTAAGTGATTAACCAAGCGGCCAACTTCATAATCCGTGTACGTCAAATAGCCTGCGTACACTTCCATAAAGCGAGCATAAAGCTTTTTCTCATCCGCCGATAATTGATCCCAGGCCTTGATATCTGGATTGCGCTCGGGAAGTTTCGCATCGGCAGGAATAACGCCGAGTTTCGTTTGACGTTCAAAAACCTCTTCACGATAAGCGTCCCAGCCCTTGTCGAATTTTCCCTTGTATTGATCGCTCCAGTATTTGTCTACCTGATGGGGTGCATGAGTAGCGCCGGGCGCGTAATAGAGGAAGAAGGGTTTATTCGGCGCTACCTTCTCCTGACGGTCAATATAACTGATCGCTTTATCGGTAATCTGAGCGCTCAGGTGGCGACCGTCCGGGCGGACGTGAGCCTGATCTTCCACTAGGTCCGGCTTGTACTGGTCCGTTTGCGAACCAAGAAATCCAAAGAAGTGGTCGAATCCCTTTCCGGTTGGCCAACGATCATAGGGACCTGCATCGGTCGCATCTTCGTCAGGAGTTACACCATATTTACCAACCGCAAATGTGTTGTATCCATTATCCCGAAGAATTTCTGCAATGGTTCCGGCTGTGGAAGGAATCCGGCCGTCCCAGCCAGGAAATCCGGCAGATAGAACCGTGTGTGAAAATCCAGATTCATGCACGGATGCGCTGTTCCGGCCAGTCAACAGCGCTGCACGGGTTGGGGCACAGATCGCGGTCGTATGGAAGTTTGTATAGCGCAAACCATTGTTGGCCAGGGCGTCAAACGTGGGAGTTTGGATAAGTCCGCCAAATGTTCCGGCAGCGCCGAAGCCCACATCATCCAATAGGATCCACACTACATTTGGCGCGCCGACAGGTGCTTTTACTGGTTCCGGCCACCATTCTTTTGAGTCGGCGAGGGTTCTGCCAACGACTCCCTGATACGGTTGTGGCGCTTGAGCGTGCAGAAAAAATCTCGCACTCATCGCAAGAATTAATGTCGATGTCAACGCTTTCAGTACACTTTTCTCTTTCATGGGTCTCCTGTTGGTTTAAGTCATTTGAGATGACTCGGCTAATGGGTTGAAAATCGGTCCAACGCATTCAATCACCAATGTTTTGCTATCTAGGCAACTTCAGATAATGCATTGCAGAGTCCGCGGATAAACTGCATGCGCCGACAATAAGTAACTTCAGTAATGGTGTAGATTGAGCTTTTTCTATGCACCTGCAAACTCCTAAAACTGAATTTTTGCTGCGAGTTGAATTTCGCGCGAAACGCGTTGCAGCGTTGTTGGCGATCCGGCCGAGGAGATGGTTCCGAAGTTCGTCGCACCGACCGTTGCATTGGGATTGTTGAACTGCGGCGTGTTGAATAGGTTGAATAATTCTGCGCGCAGTTCCAGCTTGCGCGCTAGCTTCAGCGGAATGTTCTTGAACACCGAAAAATCGATATTTTTGGTGCCGGGTCCTTGTAGGATGTTGCGTCCCGAGTTGCCCCATTGTTGTGCGCCAGGATTGGTGAATGCCGCAGTATTGAACCATTGCTTCGTATTACGCTGACTTGAGGGGAGCGCCCCATTGCCATAACCGCTCGACAGGGTCGCACGGGGGACAATGCTGTCGCTGATATTCAACGAATTCGCGCCAGCTAATACGCTGAATGGAAGTCCATCCGAATAACTGGCAATCGCATTCAGTTTCCATCCTTCAATCAGCGGCTTGCGCCAGGTGGAAGCATGGAATGGCAGGTCGTAGCTTGCGCTGCCAACAAAACGACTGGGAATATTCAGATCTGAGTTTCCGTAGTCGGCGCTTTGATTGTAATAGTTGGTCGCACTACCTAGGCCCAGTGACGTTGCAGAGCTATCATCGAGCGCATGACCGTAGGTGTACGAAGCCAGGAATGCCAGATTCTTCGAACGACGCTCGCCTGTAATCTGTAGACCGTTGTAGCTAGAAACCTCGTTGGTCTGTAATTGCGTGATCTGACCGAAATATGGATAGGGCCTGCGAGGTTGCAGCGGTGTGCCCTGCGGGGCTGGCGTTGCCTGATTGATGTCGTACAGTGCAACCAAATGAACTCCACGATTGCCAACATAGGCAACGGTGATGCGGTTTTCAGTTCCAATCTGCTGTTGTAGACTCAGGTGCCATTGTTCGCTGTAGGGTGTCTTTACGTTCGGGTAAACCGAATTAAGAGGTGCAAGTGCAGGAGCGTTGGTCGTTGAGGGCGTATGAACAAAACCATTTGAGAGCCAATTGAATCCACTGGCTCCATAGGTCGACGGATTATAGAAGGCCCAATAGTCGTCCGCAGGAGCATTTGTCGAAAGTCCTGAGGAGTTGACTACGTCAGGATCGGCGAAGTAAATACCATATCCCGCATGCAGGCTCGTTTGTGAAGCTGCCTGAAAGGACAGCCCGATGCGAGGCGAGAAGTTTAGATTGCGGCCATTTGCACCACTGCGACTGACCCCGCTTGTTCCCACCTTGAAGACCTGCGTGGTAGAAATCGAGGGGTCAAATTGATACTGACGATCCTGCACTTCGGTCCAGGGCCAACCGGAAAAATTATCGTATCGTACGCCGACATTCAGCGAGAGGCTGTTGATTTTGTAATTGTCTTGCGCATAGAAGGACAGGTCGAACTGACGGAAGCCACGTGTACCCTGTTGATATTGTCGGTATCCCGTGTACGGAGCGCCGAGCAGCAGGTCTCCGAGCGAGAAACCAGTGTACACGGCGGGAAAGGCAAGTACGCCGTGTTCGGAGGTGGTCTGAAAGATGTTGTATTGCGGTCGGACAATCTCCGCGCCGAAGTCGAAGGAGTGTTTACCTTTGAGCCAGCTTAGATTCTCATTGACCTGATAGTTATTGGTACCAATCTGCGACGGGCTGTTTACGGCATCGCCAATTGTGGTGAATCCGGTAATCGAGAACAACGGGAGTCCGTCCGTGTTGTTTACATCGCTGGGATTAATGACTCCGGGAATATTGAGCTGTGAGGGAGAGGTTAGTCCGAGTCCCTGATCGAAGGTTTTAGTATTGATGAATATTCGCGACCAACCGAATTGCACGGTGTTCAGCAGGGACTGAGAAAACAGATGTGTCTCACTCAGCACAAGCTGATGGGCGGGCTGTGTCGCCGGTCCGGAGACGACGCCGCCAATCAGCGGTGCAGGTAGGGATCCCGGCTGAATAATGTCGTCGTGGGAATGGCTATAGCGGAGAAAGCCGTTGTCATTCTGCGAGAAGGTGTGATCTACCCGTACGTCGAAGGCATCTCCATTATCAACGCGCTGCGGCGTGTAACGGAAATTATTAGAAATGGTCGTACCAGCTACGTTCGGCACGGCGTACTTGGTGTAGAGGGCGAGCACCTTCTGGCCCACCTGAGACCCGGCAGTGGCAAGATATGGTGAGATTGAGGGGATAACGTTGTTAACGCCGCCGGAAGTAAATTGTATGTGGGTAACCGGATCGAGAACTTTTGTGGGGTACAGTGAAAGATCGCCTACGCCCTGCGGCCCCCAAACTGGCACTGTGTCGATATAGGTGAGTCCTTGGCTCAAACGCTGGCCAGCGTAGTCGCCGAAAAAGAAGGTTCTCTTGTGCCAGAGAGGTCCGCCCAGAGTCGCGCCAAAGGAGTTCAAACGAAATTCAGGCTTCTTGGCGTCAAAGTAGTTCTTTGCATCGAGCGATGAATTGCGCAGAAATTCAAAAGCCTCTCCGTGGAGCTGGCTAGTTCCCGACTTATATACGAGGTTGATGACACCGCCAGAAAAGCGGCCAAACCGGGCATCGGGATTAGATGTTTCTTCCCTAAACTCTTGAATCGCGTCGATCGGAGGAAAGATAATTACTCCCAATCCATTGTGGTTTTCGTTGTCGCCAATTCCATCCAGAATCAGGCGATTCTCCGTCATGCGCAGTCCGTTGATGGCATACGTCGTCGGTCCGCGCTGCTGGGTATAGGGGACGCTCGAAGTCAGTTGCCCCTGCCCCGGAACAACACCCGCTCCAAGACCAAGCAATTCTGCGAAGTTGCGTCCGTTCAAAGGCAGGTCGTGGACTGCTTCCTCCGTTCGCAGATTCGAGAGGGTTGACGTCTCTGTATCGAACTGAATTGTGCTGCCGTCGACTTCGACGGTCTGCGTTGTCAAGGCTAGGCTCAACGATGCATCGACGCGAATGCGCTGGGAGACCTCAAGACGTACCTTCTTGACGACAGGGGCCAATTCGGGCACCACAAACTTCACCTCATAGTCGCCGGGATCGAGTGGAAACGAGACATACAATCCTTGGCTATCGGTTGTTGTCGCGGTGCCGATTTTTGTCGCCAGATTGGTAAGAGAGACATTAGCCCTGCTCACAACCGCGCCAGTGGCGTCGGTAACAACTCCGGTAACCACGCCCTTACCCACCTGCGCGGAGAGAGATTGGATCGAAAAAACGGCAGACAATGTCAGGATCACGATGCCAAAGCTGCGCGTTCCCCAACCAGAAATTCTCTTCAATTGCATGAAATTCTCCAACGCGGACATGGGGTTCCGCAAGAAAATAGGCTCACGACTTCTTGTCGTGAGCCTTTGCGAAAAGCGCATTTATGCGCGATTGCTCAAGAGATCGGATCGATGTGCCTGCTCACGACAGGCAAGGCACCCGGACGATAATGGCGTACGGAGTGACAACAATATTCGTATGCAAAAGCTAGATATAACAAGCGGTTCATGAGGATTATCCTTTTCAAAATCGATGGAAGAATGCAGTCTGCCTACTTGGGCGGAAAGATTCGGGGCGTTATGCAAACACCGATAAGTGAGCATGCACTATCGCTGACCAGTAATGCTAGATTGTGTGTAGGAAATCAATCAGTAAAAAAGATCAACAACACGAGCGACAGCAACACGAGCGACAGCAACACGAGCGGCGGGGAGCCTGCTCGGTTCTATGTAAAAACAAAAACATAATGTTGCTAGGCTGCATGAACTATATTTAGCCATGAAGCCAGCCTGCTGTCAAGGGCTGGACACTTCGTCCAAGTAACTGATGTTACGCAGTCCTGACCAGATGTGGGAAAATCTGCACGGAAATTGGCACTTGATAACAACGATTGCTTATCACTAGGTCTTTGACCGCGTAAATTTGTGCGATCCCACCCTTGCGGCAAAGACAAGTACGCCGCAAGGATGGGGCACCCACTGAGGTACCACTTCAAGCGGTCAGGACTCTCGTGTCCTAAGTCAGAAGTTCGTTGAAGTATATTTCGGGCCTTCAGCCCTTTGTCTTTGTACGGAACGCAGCCCTAGGCCTACGGCCTAGGCTGGTATAGAGCGGGCCTTTGGCCCTTGGTTTTGTGCCGCGAATTGACGGCTCAGGACAATTCAACCACGACGAACTGCTTCCACTGCGCGCTATCGCGTAACATTAGTTATTTATCAGTAACTTACACTCTGTATGGCAAATTCGTAATCAGTAGGTCAACGGTTCGATTTCGTTCATCGGCTCCATTTTTTCCCTTCTGGGAGACTTCAGTTTTCACTGAAAGTAAACGGATTAGATCGGATTATTTGTATCGTATTCCCTGGCGGCGATCAGCAGGTTTACGGGTGTGCATGCTATTCTTGACAAGAATTAGCCATGGACATCATTGCGCAACAACTCAAAGAGATCATTATTTCCGGCTTACGGATCAAGGACCGGACGCCCGGGGATCTGAGCGACGATGCACCGTTGCTGGGAGGCGATCTTGAGATCGATTCCATCGATATTCTGCAACTGATTCTGGAGATCGAGAGACGCTTCGGCATCAAGCTGGTCGATGGCGAATTCGACGATAGCGCTTGGCGGAGCATCCGCACGCTGGCGGCAACCGTCGAAGCCAAAGTTGCGGCCAAGCAATGAGACTTCAGGAGCGATTCCGACCATGGCGACCAGCATCGGAATAAAGCCCTCGCGGGTGTTGCTGGTTGAGTGCAACAACATGAACAAGTGGGTCGGGACGACCATGCCGTACGAGATGCATGTTCCGCCACTTGGTCTGATGTATCTGGCCTCCAGCGTGCGCTCTCTGCTGCCCGAAATCGAAGTGCGCATCGTCGAATCCTCCCTCTCCTGCCCCGACGACGAAGGCTTTCAGCGTATCTTGCAGGAGTTTCAGCCGGATGTGGTCGGCCTTCGCTCCATTGCGTTTTTTCTGGAGGAGTTGCAGCGCATTGCATCGCTGGTGCGTCAGCACAGCAGCGCCACGCTGATTGTGGGCGGACCGATTGTCAAAGCATACAAGCGCAGGCTCTTCGACGAAGTGCCAGAGGTTGAGATTGCCGTTCTAGGAGAAGGGGAACAGACCTTTGTGGAACTGCTTTCGGGAGCCGCTGCCAGCACGGTTGCGGGAGTTCTCTACCGAAAGGGCGACGAGGTCACCGAAAACGCCGAGCGAGCAGAAAGCGCGAAGATCGACAGCCTGCCCATTCCCGCTTATGACTTGATCGACATTGATCGCTACCAGAGCCAGCTCAGCTATGCGTACAATCACCGGCGGCAGGGAGTGCTGCTGACCAGCCGCGGCTGCGTCTATGGCTGCACCTATTGCTTCAGCCATTGGAAGGGCATCCGGCTGCGCAGCGCCGCCAACATCTTCGAGGAGATCGCCGTACTGTACGATCAGCACGGCATCCGCGATTTTTACATTGTCGACGACATCTTCAACGTTGACGTGAAGCGCGCGCTGGATCTCTTCGACATGATTCAGGCAGCGGGATTCAAGCTGCGACTGTACTTTGTCAACGGACTGCGCGCGGATATTGCCAGTGAAAAGTTCGTCGACCGCGCGATGGAAGCGGGAGCCGTCTGGTTTACCTATGCCGTCGAGTCCGCCGCGGAAGAGATTCAGCATCTGGTGCGCAAGAATCTCAATTTAGAAAAGGCTCGCAAGATCATCGCCTACACGCAGAGGCAAGATGTAGCGGTTAATATCTCAACCATGTATGGCTTTCCAACTGAGACGAGGGAGATGGCGCAGCGCACACTGGACTGGCTGGGCGAACTGCCCAAACCGTCGCTGCTCCCCTACCACTTCTGCCTGCGATTCTTTCCCGGTTGCGAGATCAACCAACAGGCTGTGGAGGCTGGTTGGGACGCCGAACGATTTGAACTGACCAGCCGCTTCTCCTACAACGATATGGCGATGGGCACGCCTACGCTCTCGAAGCACGAGATGAATGAGATTCAGATCGAGTATCATCGCCGCTTCGGTCTTAGCAATGCCGCTGCCGTCGATGCTGCGGTGCGGACGCTTCGCAGCATCGGATACGACGACACGGAGATCGTTCACATGTACTCGGTGCTGAAGCGCAAGATGATTCGAGATGTCGGCGAACTGACATTGGCGGGTGGGCATTGAAGCGCTGGTACCGGCATCCCTTTCATAATGTGGCAACGCTCCGCATCGTCTTCTCTACGGTGCGTTGGATGCCGCGTTTTGTGCAGCAGGCGAGTGCCTCGGTGACCGCGCTGATCTTCTTTCTGCTGTTGCAGCGCGAGCGCCGCGCCGTAGCAGGCAATCTGCGCCGAGTCTCTGGCAGACGTGGACTCAGGTTGCAATGGAAGGTCTATCGCGTCTTCTACAGCTTTTGCGACCTGATTGTCTCCTATGTTTTTGTTCCTCAGGCCAGCCATGCACAACTGCTCGCCATGCTGGAGAACGCGGAGCACGGCGCAGCAACGATCAACCGCTGCCTGGATGAGGGGCATGGATTGATTGTGTGGACCGCGCATCTGGGCAATCCGGAGTTTGCCTCGCGCCTGCTGGAGATGCACGGGCGGCCCGTCAACGTGGCGCGCGTGGTGGAAGATAAGCCCGCAGAGAAGATGCTGCGCGACCGGATGAGCAATGAGCGGCTACGGATCGTCGATCTGAGCGATGGTGCGCGCGCGACCATTGAGCTGTTGAATGCGCTGCGGCGCAATGAGATCGTCGCAATTCAGGGAGATCGCGTCTACCATCCGCGTCACGCAGCGGAGGTTCCGTTCTTCGCACAGCCGGTGGAGTTTCCGCTGGGGCCTTTTCTTCTGTCGCAGGTCTCTGGCGCGCCGGTGCTTCCCGGCTTCGTCGTTCGACGCGGCTGGCTGCGCTATCGAGTTCTGCTGGGCGAACCCATTGCACCAGCCTCCACCGGCAATCGCGAGCAAGACCAGCTCGCAGGCTTGCGTCAGGCGGTGCGATTTCTCGAAGCGCAGTTGCCGGATTACTATGATCAATGGATAAACTTCTTCAATTTCTGGCCGGTTCAACCTCGTGATTGATGCGCGTAAAACTATTGTTGTGTCCGGAATAGGCGTGGTTAGCCCGTACGGCATGGGCCTGTCTCGACTTCAGGCCGGGATGTTGGCTGGGCAGAGCTGTCTGCACCCCGTGTCGGAGCTGTATCCCGGCTTTCAGGGAACGGTTGCAGCGGTTGGTCCCCTGCCCTCGGTGCAGGACGGCCATCACTACTCGCGTTCTGATCGGCTGGCGATGGCGGCGGCCAGCGACGCTGTGGCGGAGATTGCAGAAACCTGTCGCGACTTCCACCAGAGCGGCATTGTGATGGCCAGTACGGTTGCGGGGTTGACCGAGATCGACCCGGAGATCGCGCGCGGACCCGCTGCTTGGTATCGTCACGGCGGATTGTCGCGGGCATCATCCTACTCCGTGTCGCGCGTGTCGGCTTCGGTCGGAGAGCATCTGGGGGTTCAGGGACCGGCCTGCGCCGTATCCGTGGCGTGCGCCTCGGGAGCGCTGGCCATTGCGCTGGCCGCCAACATGCTGCTTGATGAGGCCGCTCCCATGGTTCTGGCTGGTGGCAGCGACGCTCTGTGCCCCTTCACCCTGAGCGGCTTCAACTCGCTACAGGCGCTGGATCGTGAGTCCTGTCGTCCCTTCGACCAGAGCCGCAAGGGTCTGAATCTGGGCGAAGGAGCAGCCGTTCTGGTGTTGGAGACTCTGGCTCACGCAACCGAGCGTGGGGCCCGGATTCTGGCCGTGCTGCGAGGATGGGCCATGACCAACGACGCCTCTCATCCGACCGCGCCGCAGAAAGACGGCATCGAATTGGCCGCGTGCATTCACCGCGCCCTGGAGATGGCCGAGTGCGACATCGACGAGGTGGGCTATGTGAATGCACACGGCACCGGGACGCCCTTGAACGATATTGCGGAGACTCATGCCTACGAACGAGCCTTCCACGAACGTAGCCAGCCAATTCCGGTTTCGTCGACAAAATCCTACTTCGGACACTGCTTGGGCGCGGCTGGCGCGTTGGAGGCAGCCATCACCATCTCGGCTATACAAAAGGGCGCGCTCTTCCCCACTCTGCGCTTGAACAATCCTATAGAGAGTTCGGAGATTGACTGGTTGCGCGGCACCGTGCGTCGGCAACCGCTGCCGGTGGCCATGTCGGTTTCGGCAGGCTTTGGCGGCAGCAATGTTGCGCTTGTCTTCGCAGAAGGAAGCGGGAGTCACAACGGATGAACCCGACCTCGCTCATGCTTACCGGTGTAGGATCCGTGACGCCCTATGGTCCACTGGCCGGATTGATCCCGACAGCCCCGCTGGCCGGTCTGATCCCGACAGCCCCGCTGGAACCCAGCACCATCACCGCTTGGGCGACGCCAGAACTGCGCCGCGCATTTTTGGTTGAGCCGTTTCGTCCCGCCAGCATTGTGCCGGGGTTGAAGACAAGGCGGCTGGATCGTCTTTCGGTGTGGGCTTTGGTGGCCTCGTCGCTGGCCCTGCGCGACGCAGACATTGACTTGGCAACGATGGATCGATCCCGCATTGCCGTCTTCTTCGCCACCAGCTTTGGCTGTGTCGAACTGACCGAGGCCTTCTACCAAAGCGCCGCGACCCATGGCTGGGCGGAGACCGACCCGATCCTCTTTCCCGAGACACTTAGCAACGCTCCGGCCAGCCATGTGGCTCTATTTCACGATCTGCACGGCCCCAACGTGACGATCAGCAGTCAGGGCTTTGCGGCGGAGAGCGCGTTGTTGCAGGCTTCTTCCCTGTTGCGTCACGGGCAGGCCGATCTGGCGATTGTGCTTGCAGGAGACACGCTGACGCAGGCTATTTACGAGTGGTACGAGACGGCTCATCTGCTCTCGCCCGCCTGTTTCAGCAATGAGCCGTTGTCCTCTGCGGGCGGATTTATTCCCAGCGAGGGCGTGGTGGCGATGGTGCTGGAACCGGCTGGCCGTCAGGAGGCTCGTTCCTATGCCACTCTTGGTGCGGGACGCTGGGCGGCTGGTGGCGATGCGCAGAGCGGCGTCCGCCAGTTGCTGGGCGATGCCACGCCAAGGCTCACCATCTGCGCTGGCGATGGCGGGCCGTGCGCCTTCACTCACTCAACCTGTTCGGCCCGCAACCTCGTCGGCGAGGATGCGACAATCCTTCCCGCGCAGCCTGTTGCGACCGGCATTGGAGAGGCTGGCGCACTGCTGCACCTGCTGTTGGCTTTGAGCAGCCGCCCCGGAGCTGGCGACGCGCTGCTTCTGGCGACATCGGCTAACGGCGGCTTTGCCGCGCTGCGACTGGAGATCCTTTGAATCTGAATGTCCGCATTGCCGCAGCAACGTATGCCGTGCCTCCCGACGAAGAGAGCGTGGCGGATATTCTGCAGCGGGAACGTCTCAGGGTGGAGACGACGCTGGCTCCGCTGAGCCCGCTGGCGAGGCAGAAAGCTATGGACAATCTAGGCCTAAGCCATGTACGCGTCTGCGGCGAAGAGCAGCCCTACGATCTGGTCCTGAAGGCCGCAAAGTCGGCCATCGATGAGGCTGGGATCGCGGCCCGCGAGATCGACCTGATTCTGGACTTCAGCACCTTCCCCGGAGAGAATCTGCAATCCATCTCGTTCGCCCATCGACTCAGCGCCGAACTGGGGGCGGAGACTTCGATGAATCTGAGCTTTCGCGCAGGCGGATGTGGCGCGCTGCATTTGGCCATAAAGACTGCGCTCGGCTGGATGAGCATGGACGAGCGCATTCAGACCGCGCTTCTTGTCACTGGCGATACGGCTCCGCGAAACAACCGTTCCCTGCTGCCCATCACCGTGCAGGGCGACGCCGCCAGTGCGGTTGTGCTCCGTCGCCAGAGCGCCGAAGGGCCACTACTGCTGGGCGTCGAGGCCATGACGCTGGGCCATCTGCACAAGGCCATCAACGTCACCCAGAGCAATGGGCAGATCCAACTGACCGCCGACGCGGTTCTGTTTGAACACAAGGTGATGCCAATCTTCTATCTCCATCTCTTCCGATTGGCCAACAAGGTTCTGGCCGATGCGGGACTGCGCTTGAGCGATGTGGATCACTTTATCTACTCCAACATCAGCCACCGGGATCGCGATGGATTTCGCAGAATGGTGGGGCTGCCGGTGGATGGTTTGCCAGTCACTCGCATGGACGAGTTCGGCCATACCTTCGCCAGTGATCTGGTCATCAACTATGCAGAGATGCGCCACGCGGAACTGATTCGTCCCGGCCAGTTGCTGTTGTTTGCGTCGACGGGCATCGGCTTCACTTGGGGGGTGACGCTTGCCCGAGCCTGACTTAGGGTTACTGCATGAGTGGCTTCGGCACAGCGCGATGAGAACGCCCGATGCCATCGCCATCGTCGAGGAGCAGCGGGAGACATCCTTCGCGCAGTTGTTCGCGCAGGCCCAATCGCTGGCCCACCAATTTCGCGCACAGGGGATTCAACCGCAGGACCGCATCGTACTGGCTTTGCCCAAGAACAGCGATGCGATCATTGCCGTCTTTGCCTCGCTGCTTACGGGGGCCATCTACGTCCCCATCGATCCGCGTTGGCCGCCAGAGCGTCTCGACGCCGTTGTGTCCGAGTGCGGAGCGCGGCTTCTGATCGTTGGCAGCGACTCTCCGCCACGCATCACCGATCTGCGCACCGGCGCCAACATTGCATGGCCTTCTACGACAACGCAGGTAGATGATTCTGCGCCGCTGCCGAAGATGAAGACCGAAGATACTGCACTTATCCTCTTCACCTCCGGCTCCACGGGGCGGCCCAAGGGCGTCGAGCTCTCGCACCGGGCAGTGAGCGCCTTCGTGCGCTGGACCGCCGACCAGTTCCACATCGCGCCCGGCGACCGCATCGCCAGCCCCTCGCCGCTGGGATTCGATCTTTCCACCTTCGACCTCTTCAACATGGCCCTGTGCGGCGCAACCGCCGTGCTGGTCCCCGACCACATCGTGTGGATGCCGCGTTTTCTGGCGCAGTTTGTCCGCGAATCCCGCATCAGTTGCTGGTATTCGGTGCCTTCCATTCTTGCGGGAATGTTGCAGCGGGGACGCATGGCCGAGCATTCCTATCCAGATCTGCGCCTGATTCTTTTTGCCGGCGAGGTCTTTCCCGCGCTCACTCTGGTCCGATTGCAGGCTGCGGTGCCCAATGCGCTCTATGCGAATCTCTATGGCCCCACCGAGACCAACGTGGTGACATGGTGTCGTGTGCCCGCAGCGTTCGACGGATCACAACCGTTGCCCATCGGTCACGCCTGCCCCTATGCCACAGTGCGAATTGATGAGACCAACGGAGAGCTTCTGGCTGGCGGAGATTCCCTGATGCGCGGCTACTGGAATCGCCCGGATGAGACTAATGACCGCATCATTACACTCGATGGTGTTCGCTATTTCCGCACCGGTGATCGCGTCTCGAAAGCTCGCGACGGAAGCTACCGTTTTATCGGGCGTCTTGATCGGCAGATCAAACGCCGCGGATTCCGCATCGAGCCGGGAGAGATCGAGGCAGTTCTTCTATCTCATGGAGATATACTGGAGGCGGCTGTGGTTGCTATCGAGGACGAACACCGGGGTGTGATCATTGCGGCCTTTGTTCATCCTACTGCTTCGGGTGCTGTGACTCTGGCTGATCTCAAAGCTCACTGCGGGCGTCGCTTGCCGTCTTATATGTTGCCCGACCGCATCCTCTTTCTCGATGCGATTGCAAAAGGTAGCCGCGGCAAGGTCGATACCTTTGCCCTGAGAAAGATTGCGGAAGGACTGAATTGTGGAGATTAAGACCGAAATCAGGACGTTTGTTGCCAGCAATTATCTACCCGATGAACCCGCCGAATCCATTACAGACACCATGCCCCTCGTAACTAGCGGCATCATCGATTCCATTGGCATGTTGGGCTTGGTCGACTTTATCGAAAGCCACTACGCCATTGAATTTCTGCCCCGCGAAATCGACGTTTATAACCTGGACACAGTGGGGCGCATCGAGTCATTAATTCGCGCAAAGCTCTCAGGTCGCGAGGCGGGCGTCAGCCAAGGTCAAGTTTAGATAAATCGTGCGGGACAATTTGCAACGTCTTCGCGCAGCACAGGCAAACGAGTAAGATCGAGGTCAAATGAAAGCATTGCTGGTTCAAAGTCCCGCCACATCGCCCTGGGTTCCACGCCGCCAGTGGGAGCCACCAAGTGTCGCGATGGCGACCATCGCCGGACAGATCGACAACCACGATGTGCGCGTTGTCGACATGGTAGTCTGGCGCAAGAATGCAGTGCCGCGTTTCCTCGAATTGCTGCGCACCTTCAAGCCGGACGTTGTGGGCTTCAGTTCCATGACATTTCAGTACGAAACCACGGCAGGCTTCGCTCATCTGACCAAGCAGTTCGACAGCAACATCCGTACCGTGCTCGGCGGCTATCATGCCACACTGTTTTCGGAGACTATTGCCAGCGGTCAGGACGCGGGTCTGTGGGACTTTCTCATGCGCGGCGAGGGCGACTTTGCCTTCGGAGAGATGCTGGACAGCATCGAGGCCGGAGACGCGGGGATGGACAAGATTCTCGGCCTGTCCTACAAGCAGGACGGCGTCTTTCATCACAATGCCGCGCGGCCACTGGAAGACCTCACCCGCATCCGCATTCCGGCCCGCGACAAGCGCATCGTCAATGGCTTTCACATGTACTTTCGTAAAGCCGACGTCATCGAAACTTCGCGCGGATGCCTGCATCTGTGCAGCTTTTGCAGCATTCGAGAGATGTACGGGCGCAGCTTCCGCGTCTTTCCGCTGGAGCGTGTTCTGGCCGACATTCAAGACGCTTATGATCGCGGAGCGCGCCACATCTTCTGCACCGACGACAACATCACTCTGGACATGGACCGCTTCGAGAAACTATGCGATGGGGTGATTGGCCTGAAGTTGAAGGATGTCATGTTTACCACGCAGGCCAGCCCGATTGGGTTTGCCAGTCGCCCGGATATTGCCAAGAAGATGGTGCAAGCGGGCTTCGTCTCCATCTTCCTCGGCATCGAAAACGCCTCCACCAAAAACCTGAAGGCCATGCACAAACCCAACACGCTGGACACGATCCAGCGCGGCGTTGCAGCATTGCAGAAGGAAGGTATCATCGTCGTCGCTGGCATCATCAACGGGTTGCCCGATGACGACGCCGAGAGTATGCGCGAGAACTATCGGTTCATCAAAAACATGGGTATTACCAGTGTCATGGATCAGATCATGACGCCCTATCCCAAGACGCCGATGCGCGATGAGATGATCGCAGCGGGTCGGGTCGCCAATCTCACCGATTTTCGCTGGTACGACGGCTACTTCAGCAATGTGCGCACCAGCCAGTTCACTCCCGAAGAACTCAACTTCGCCCGCTGGAAGATTCGCCGCGAGGTGATTGGCATGTGGCGCGCCACGCCCGGGG
>Ga0182011_10001232_pt1 | contig 22475 bp, 15 predicted proteins | sample 711E1DmetaG_FD_120481 | JGI IMG/M metagenome (GOLD analysis project Ga0182011, IMG submission 120481) | Permafrost microbial communities from Stordalen Mire, Sweden - 711E1D metaG | ecosystem: Environmental > Terrestrial > Soil > Wetlands > Permafrost | place: Sweden: Stordalen | collected...
CATCATTTCAACTTTGATAAGGCGGCTTTAACGAATGTTACGGCCCTTGGCACATCGCGGATCCGCGAAATTATTATTAATGCTGTTCTGCCTATCGCGCTGTTGTACGCACGTATTTTTAAGGATAAAACAGTCCGCGATGGCGCGCTTGGTGTGTATCAATCTCTCCCTGCGTTCGAGAATAATTCGATCACTCGATTCATGGGAAAACAATTACTGAAAGGAAAAGTGTCATTGAAGAATGTAAGGTGCCAGCAGGCTTTACTTCAACTCTATACATTCTACTGTAAAGAGAAGAAGTGTTCTGATTGTGAGCTCAATTCGGTTTTGATTCGTTAAATCTTTACCTTCTTCTCCTTGATGAAGCTGATTTGGGGGTCAATTTTTTTTAGAACAAGACATGGAGATAAAAAAGCCCGCATGTAAAACTCACATGCGGGCTTTGATGAACATTCTATAACAAAAAATTGTATATTAGATTTTGAAAAGTAAATCAGAGTACGTTGGTATCCCCCAGATTTCTGCGTCCACCAATGTTTCCAATATGTCGCCAACAATTCTTAATTTGCCCATCGCAACAAAAACAACATCCCGATAATACTGAGCTTGCTTCAAGGCGTTATCTCCTTGTTTAAGTTTTTCAAGCGCAGATTCAAGTCCTTCGGTATTTTTGCTGAATGAATCGATAGTTGTAGTCAATTCTGATAATAATTTCACCGCAGCTTTCGATTTTACGGAAGCTGTTTTCATTGAAGCGATCGTTGAAGCAACTTGGCCGGCAAATGTAAGAGATGCCGGTAAAATCTGACGTTTTGCAATTTCCAACATTGTCAATGCTTCAATGTTTACTGTTTTTGTATAGTTTTCAAGATAAATTTCATACCTTGAATGCAATTCTTCTTTACTCAAAACAGAATGCTTTTCATACACCTTCACTGATTTTTCACTGATTAACACTGGAATAGCGGCAACAGTAGATTTAATATTGGGCAGGCCACGTTTTTCTGCATCTTTTACCCATTCATCTGTATAATTGTTGCCATTGAAGATCACTCGTTTGTGTTTCTTCACTATTTCAGTTACAATACTTTGAACTTCGGCGTCGATATTTTTTGCTTTCTCTAACCGAGTTGCGATGCGCGACAAGATCTCGGCAGCTATTGTATTCAACGCAGTATTGGGCTCTGCTATTGAAGCTGAGGATCCTACCATACGAAATTCGAATTTATTGCCAGTAAAGGCAAATGGAGATGTTCGATTTCGATCCGTGGAATCTTTTGGCAATGCAGGCAGCGTAATGACGCCCAATTTCAATTCACCGCCAACTTTGGAAGATTTTGCACCGCCATTTTCGATCTGCTCTAAAATATCAGTCAACTGCTCTCCAAGGAAGATGGAAATAATAGCCGGGGCGCTTCATTTGCTCCAAGCCGATGATCGTTACCTGGATTGGCAGTAGAAACGCGCAATAGATCAGCATATTCATCCACAGCTTGAATAACTGCAGCAAGGAATAAAAGAAATTGTTCGTTATCGTGAGGCGTTTTCCCCGGATCAAGTAAGTTCTGACCGTCGTTGGCAGCCATTGACCAGTTGTTGTGTTTACCCGAACCGTTGATGCCTGCAAATGGTTTTTCATGAAGCAAGCACACCAATCCATGACGATTTGCAACTTTTTTCAAAGTTTCCATCATAAGTTGGTTGTGATCGGTTGCTATGTTCGTCGTAGTATAAATAGGAGCAAGTTCATGCTGTGCAGGTGCAACTTCGTTATGCTTCGTCTTTGCCAGCACGCCAAGTTTCCAAAGCTCCTGATCCGATTCTGCCATGAATGACGCAATACGTTCTTTCAAATTGCCAAAGTAATGATCTTCTAACTCTTGACCCTTTGGCGGTTTTGCACCAAACAGTGTGCGTCCTGTAAGAATAAGATCTTTCCTTCTTTCATAGAGTTTTTTGTCAATAACAAAATATTCCTGCTCTGGACCAACCATTGCAACAACCCGAGTTGCAGTCGTATTGCCCAACAATCGGAGAACTCGGACGGCCTGCTTTGAAAGGGCTTCCATCGATCTTAGAAGCGGCGTTTTTTTATCGAGTGCTTCACCCGTGTAGGAACAAAATGCTGTGGGAATACACAATGTATTGTCCTTAAAGAATGCCGGAGATGTACAATCCCATGCAGTATAACCGCGTGCTTCAAAGGTTGAACGCAATCCACCGGACGGGAAGGAGGAAGCGTCCGGCTCTCCTTTAATTAATTCCTTACCGGAAAACTCCATAATGATACGTCCGTCAGCGGTTGGAGAAATAAAGGAATCATGCTTCTCTGCTGTAATTCCGGTCATCGGCTGAAACCAATGTGTAAAATGTGTTGCACCTCTTTCTATCGCCCAGTCTTTCATAGCGTTCGCTACGATATCGGCAACTTCTGGTGCAAGTGGAAGACCTTCGTCAATAGTTTTTCTCAGAGCTTTGTAAATGTTTTTCGGCAGCCTTGTCCGCATAACAACATCGCCAAAGACGTTGCATGCAAAAGTGTTTTCCAACGATTCTTTTTCCATGAAGAATTCCCTTTCCATATTTCGCCATTGCTTCTATTTGTGAGATATACGTTATTTTATTAAGTCTATTTAATAATAACATAAATAATTAATGTAATCAAGTGTTTTTACAAATTATTTGTTTTAAATTTGAACACTACGATAAACACTATGGTTCCTGCAAACGGGTTGTTTATGAAATGTATTTGTGCTTTTATGTATAAAGAAGCAAAAAAGGTAACGCAACTTAAAATAGCATTATTTGACTTTCGTTCCAAAAACGGATTTACGTTTCTGTCTTTCGATCCACTATAACCGTTCAGCAAGGTGAAGCATTACGTTGTTCCTCCGTTCGCCGACTTACTTCCATTGTTTGCCGAAATCATTAATAACTATTCTTTGTTTTTCGTGTACGTTGAGACAGCAAGATTGAAACAGCTTTAAAATAAAAATAAATGTAACTTTATTGCGACAAAATATTCTTTTATTTATGCAACTTTTTCGGCACAACGTTCGTTTTAGGGGACGACACCGAAAGCATCTAATTCAATCCCAAACATGCACTCTATGGAAACAAAAAACATCGATCTTTCAGCACTTCGCATTCAACGCTCACAAGGCGGGCAGGATGGACCACCCAAGAAAACCGGCATGTACCTTGGAATTGCCGTGACATTCATTATTCTTGTTGTCGGTGCCATTTTTCTTTCCCAGAAAATATTTGCCCCGGTTATAGAAGTAAAGCTTGCAACAGTGGCATGGACATCTCCATCACAATCCAACGCTATTCTTACGGCAAGCGGCTATGTTGTCGCGCAGAGAAAGGCTGCCGTCGCATCCAAGGGAACGGGGCGGCTTGTATTTCTTGGGGTTGTGGAGGGGGATCGTGTGACAAAAGATAAGATTATTGCACGCTTGGAAGATTCCGATATTCGCGCTTTATTGGAACAGTCCCGTGCAAATCTCCGCATGAACGAGGCCGATCTGAAAGATGCCGTTCGATCACTTGCGCGGGAGAAGATACTTCTGGAAAAAGGATTGACAACACAAGCAGAATATGATGCTGCCGATGCACGTCAACAACGCGTCGCGGCCTCGATAGAGGTAGCAAAAGCAATGGTAACCGGTGCCGAGGTATCATTGGAAAACACTCTCATCCGTGCACCGTTCAACGGAACCGTGCTTGCCAAGAACGCAGACATTGGTGAAATGGTTGTTCCAATGGCGGCAAGTGTGGGTTCGAAATCTGCGGTTGTAACGATTGCTGACATGACATCCTTGCAGGTAGAAGCCGATGTTTCAGAATCGAATATCGAGAATGTGACCAACAATCAACCATGCGAAATAACGCTTGATGCATATCCGGGATTGCGCTATGAAGGATTTGTTGCAAAGATTGTTCCAACAGCCGACCGTTCAAAAGCAACCGTGATGGTAAAAGTGGCATTCAGAAATTATGACAGTCGCGTACTGCCGGAAATGGGCGCAAAAGTTTTGTTCCTTACAAAACAAGCAGAGAAAAGCGAAATGCAGGAAAAGCCATTTTTATCCATTCCATCAACATCTGTTACGGAACGGGACGGGAAAAAAATTGTTTACATTGTGAACGATAATATTGCAACGCCCATTGTTATCACAGTCGGTCGTCGCCTAGGTTCATCGACAGAAATACTGAGCGGCATTACACCCGGCGAGAAAGTCATCGACAATATCAACTCCGCCATTGTTGAGGGTGTGAAAGTAAAAATACAATAATGCAGAAGACGGAATGTGATACATATAGTTATTCATAAAGAAAAACAATAGGCTACAAAAATTTTTGTGATTTATATATCCTAAATTCTCAATATCAAAGGATGACACTATGGCAAATACCGTCATACAGGTTCAAAATGTTTCAAAATCATATTGGCGGGATAGTTTTGAAGTCCCCGTTTTAAATGATATTTCTATAGAAGTAAATGAGGGGGATTTTTTTGGATTGATGGGTCCATCCGGATCCGGAAAAACAACACTGCTCAATCTCATTGCGGGTATTGACCGTCCGAGTAAAGGCAATATTATTGTCGGTGGTATTGATATCGCAAAACTCAATGAATCGGCACTTGCAAAATGGAGATCGCAGCATGTCGGGTTTGTTTTTCAATTTTATAATCTGCTTCCAGTGCTCACAGCATTCGAAAATGTTGAGCTTCCTCTTCTCTTAACGTCCCTATCGAAGGCTGAACGTAAAAAGCATGTTGACCTTGCACTAGATGTCGTCGGACTCGGCGACAGGACACGGCATTATCCTAAACAACTTTCCGGCGGGCAGGAACAGCGTGTGGCTATTGCCCGCGCTATTGTAACAGATCCGACCTTGCTGGTTGCTGATGAACCAACCGGTGATCTTGATAAACACTCGGCCGAAGAGATTATGACGTTACTCGAGCGCTTGAATAAAGAATATAAAAAAACAATCGTAATGGTAACCCATGACCCGCGTGCCGTTGAAAAGGCCACCATTGTTCATCACCTTGATAAAGGCGAATTATCTTAAGGAGTTTGTATGCGAGTACTGAAACTTATTTTTAAAAATGCTTTACGCCATAAACTCCGGACTTCGCTTACCGTCCTCGGAATGGCTATTGCTGTGATGGCATTCGGAGTTTTGCGCACCGTTGTGGATATGTATTATGAGGGATTGGAGGCAACAGCCGCGAACCGACTCATAACGCGGCAGTCGGTCTCGTTCATTTTCCCGCTTCCCTATTCGTACCGAGACAAGATAGCAAAAATTCCCGGCGTTGAAACAGTGTCCTTTGCTAATTGGTTTGGAGGGACATATAAAGATAAAAACAATTTTTTTGCACGTATGGGCGTCGATCCAGAAACTATTTTCGAAGTATATCCAGAATACCTTATTAGCGCAAAAGAACTTGCAACATTCAAACAGGAACGCAACTCATGTGTTGTTGGCTCGACAATTGCAAAACAATACGGTTTTAAGATTGGTGATATTATTCCCATTGATGGCGATATCTATCCCGGTAAATGGGAGTTTGTTGTCCGCGGCATTTATAAACCGCGAGATAAATCGACCGATGGAACGCAAATGTTTTTTCACTGGTCGGCAATCGATGAACGCATGAAAGTGGACATGCCGGGGCGGGCGGGGAACGTTGGCTGGTATATTATTAAAATTAAAGATCCGGCACAGGCCGCTGCTATATCAGAACAAGTTGATGCACCTTTTAAAAACTCTTCAAATTCAACAAAGACCGAAACTGAACGTGCCTTTACGCAGGGGTTTATTTCGGGATTTAGCTCGCTGCTTAACGCGATGAACGCCGTTTCTTACATCATTATTGGTATTATTATGCTCGTGCTTGGCAATACCATGATTATGTCTGCACGCGAGCGAACAAATGAATATGCGATATTAAAAACGCTCGGATTTTCTGGTGGACATTTATTCGGACTCATTTTCGGTGAGTCCTTGTTTATCTCAGCACTTGGCGCCTGTGCAGGAGTGCTGCTCACGTACCCGATCGTTGCCGGCATTGAAGCAGTCGTGCCAAAGGGATTCTTCCCTTATTTTTTCATAACTCCTTCAACACTCATTATTGCCGCTAGTGCCGCGTTGCTTATTGGTGTTGCAGCTTCGATCTTTCCGATCCAGCGTGCATTGAGAACAAAAATTGTTGATGGGTTAAGGTTCGCAGGATAATATGCATTAATAAACAACGGTCAAAAACCAAGAAATTTAATTCTTACATAAAGTTTTTAGGGTTACGTAGATCCAGTGTTTTTTGAAAGGTCTTTTTCATGAAAATTCCACTAAAATATACATTACGCAATTTTAAATCGCGCCGGCTTACGACGGCGATTACGGTTGCAGGTATTGCACTCGTTGTTTTTGTGTTCGCCGCTGTTCTCATGCTTGCACATGGTATTCAAAAAACTCTCGTTGCAACAGGTATGCCGGACAACGTTATCGTGGCGCGCAAATCTGCAAATGGAGAAATCTCCAGCATTATTGTCCGTAGTGATTACAATGTTATGCTGACGCTGCCATATATTGCAAAACAAGCTGACGGCAAACCGCTGGCGTCCGGTGAAACAGTTGTTATTATCAATTTGGCGAAAAATACAGGCGGATTAAGCAACGTGACTGTACGCGGTGTTGCTCCGGAAGCGTTTCTCTTACGTCCGCAAGTACATGTTGTAGAAGGAAGAATGTTTAAAGCTGGAGCGCGGGAAGTTATCGTCGGTTCAGCAACGGCAAAGAATTTTGCCGAAACAAACATCGGTTCCACGGTGACCTTTGGCGGCAATCAATGGACTATTGTAGGAAAATTTGATGCGGGCGGAAGCGGGTTTGATTCCGAAATGTGGGGTGACAATGATCAATTGCAGGATGCATTTAATCGCCAAGGTGGTTATTCAACAATGACGTTTAAACTCGATCAGCCTGAGGCATTTAACGCCTTCAAAGCGGCATTCGATGCCGAACCGCGCTTGCAGCAATTTGAGCCAAAGATTGAAAAGAAATTTTTTGAGGAGCAATCAGAAGCAATGGCGTCATTTATTCGCATCCTCGGCATTTTTATCACAGTTGTTTTTTCGTTCGGCGCAACCATAGGCGCGATGATTACGATGTATGCGGCAGTCGCAAATCGCACAGTGGAAGTAGGGACATTGCGCGCGCTCGGATTCAAACGCCGCAGTGTGTTGTCGGCATTTTTAATCGAATCACTTTCCCTTGCATTGATTGGCGGGGTGATCGGATTATTTTTAGCATCGTTCCTGCAATTCTTTTCCATCTCAACATTGAATTACCAATCATTCTCTGAGCTGCAATTTTCGTTTGCACTGTCGCCTTCAATTGTTTTCACTTCGCTTTTCTTCTCACTGTTTATGGGATTTGCCGGGGGCTTTTTGCCTGCCGTTCGGGCGGCGCGCTTAAATATTGTTAATGCACTGCGTTCCGCATAAGCTTCTCAAAATAAGCTTCGCATGATAAATATGGGGTCCGTTTCAATGACGGACTCCATTTCCCGTTTTTATCCAACGAGTATATTTCCGGTTCTCTGTATTTTCAACACTTGAATGGTACATTCTGAACAATTATCTTATTAGCACCATATTCATCTGATAACTGCTGGGGGTTCCTTCTTATGTTCTTACTGAAACTCGTCATGAATTTTATAAAAATCTTGCGTGAGGGACAGACACCTGCGCAAGTTGCCGGCGGCTTCGCGCTTGGCTCTATCCTCGGTTTATCTCCGATGCTTACACTTCAAGGGCTTCTCGTGTGGTTGATTATTCTTGTTTTGGATGTCAATTTATCCGCAGCGACATTCTCGTTGGGACTGTTTGCACTGATCGCATATATCTTCGATCCACTCTTTCACCGGTTGGGTTATTTTCTACTCGTAGACATCGACAGCTTGAAGGGATTGTGGACTGCGCTTTACAACGCACCCATCACTCCGCTTACGAGGTTCAACAACACAGTGGTCATCGGAAATTTTGTCAGCGCTCTCATTCTCTTCACACCTATATATTTCGGAATGAAGAAATTCGTCATTGCGTACCGTGCAACACTCGGAGTGCGGATGCATAAGATGAAAATTTATCAGATCATAGACCGGAGCTCTCTCGTGCAATGGTACAAACGCATAAGGAATCTAGGGGACGTGCTATGAGAAAGAAATTTATATACTTCGTCCTTATCCCTGTTATCATTTTTTCAATCATAGTGTATCTTTTTATCGACAGCTGGATTACATCCGGACTTGAGTACGCAGGGGAAAAAGCTGTCGGTGCCAAGGTAGAAATTGATCGTTTACATGTAGGGATCAATCCCATCGGTATCGAGTTTTCCCGCCTTCAAGTTACTAATCCGGATAGCGGCTGGAAAAACTTGTTCGAAACAGGTAAAGTGAAGTTTGCACTGAACTTTGGCCAGCTTTTGCGAGGAAAGTACATCATCGAAACGATGGAGGTGAACAACCTTATCCTCGGTACAAAGCGCACAAGCGACGGTTCTATTCCTAAGCCCAAGGAAGATAAACCCGTATCACGACAGCTTGCTGTTGATTCAACCGGCAAACCTGTTTTTGCGTCTCAATCGCTCACGGAGCAGGCAAAAAATGCTCTTGATCCGCAGGATTCAAAAACATTTGCCTCGTTTGACATTGACAAGATCAAGCGTGAATTGAAAATCGACAGTCTCCTGAATCCCAACAATCTCGCGACGTACCGCCGCGTTGACACACTAAAAAAACAAATCAACGATGCAAACGTACAATGGCAGACGACACTAGATGAAATTGAGAAATCTAAATCGAGCCTTGCGGATATTGAATCCAAAACAAAATTAATCAACTTAGGAAACATCAAGGATATTCAGTCCGCAAACGATGCCCTGAATAATGCAAAAAGTATTCTTAACAACGCCAACGGAATCAAAACCTCGTTTAATAATCGAAAGGCCGTCTTGACCGATGGCATGGATAAGTTCAGCGGATCCATAAAAGACTTAGATAATCTTGCCGCGCAGGATTTTCGTACTCTTGTAACCATGGCGCGTCTGCCGGATGTATCGATGAAAGGCATTGCAGAAATGGTGCTTGGGAAAGATCTTTTAAGGAAGGCATACACCTATCTCGGCTATGTTGAAATGGCAAGAACAAAAATTCAGAATTCTACTGATAAACCGCCCATCGAAACTCCCAAGCGATTGAAAGGACAGAATATTCATTTTCCCGTTGAACGTGCTTACCCGAAATTTTGGATAAAGAATATTCTCATCTCCGGCGGCACAGACCAAGCGAACGACCCACAGTATTTCTATGTTCAAGGACAAGTGCTGAACATCTGCAGCGACCAGCGCGTTACGGGCATGCCTCTGACTGTTGATCTTATGGCAACCAAAGGCGGAACAACGACACTTTCTCTCGGTGCATCGTTCGATCGACGCAAGGAACTTGCCGTAGACAATTATAAAGCAAAGCTCACCGGACTAACAATCGGTGAACTGTCATTCGGCCGATCAGATTTTATGCCCTCGAAAGCAATCAATGCGGTTGCTGACGCCTCTATCAGTGTTGTTGTGCCGGGCAATCATTTTGATTCAAACACCGATATTGTATTTAAAAATTTGAGTCTGTCGTTTGATCGCGATCCGAATAGTTTGGTTGAACGAATCGTGCATGATGTACTTGCTTCGATCAAGGGATTTCATGTCAACTTGAGAATGTGGCGCGATGACGATAAATTTGATGTCGCATTTACAACCGACCTCGACGATCAACTTGCCTCACGCACCAAACAGGTGATCGGAGACGAAGTGGCAAAGATTCAGAACGATCTCCGCAATAAATTAAACGCAAAAATAGCCGAAAAGCGCCTTGAAGTTGAAAAGCTGTTCACCGAGAAGAAAGAGACGGTAACAAAACGCCTGAAAGACTATGAGAATCAGATGAACGATAAACTTACAATGGTAGAGGCGAAGAAAAAAGAGATTGAAAATCGCATCGATCAGGAAAAGAAAAAGCAAACTGATGATGTAACGAAGAAGGCAAAAGATGCGTTAAAGGGATTGTTTAAATAAGCGTGAACTCTCTTGACGGTATTTTTGCCTATCTTCTCAAAATATTCTTATTGAGCGAAGGATATCGTCATGAATGTCGTTGCCGGTGACGTCGGTACATGAAAACGCTGAAACACTGGGCAAGAAATCCACCAAATATATCGATCCCAACATCGATAAATGAAGGTGTTCTGTTTGAAACAAATATTTGATGAAACTCGTCGCTCGCGGCAATAAGTACAATAACCAACAAGGAATAAAACGCATAATTCCATTCCAGTTTTTTGTCCGAGCCACTTCGAAAAGCGCGAAACAGTAAAAGACCAGAGATAAAATATTCTGTAATATGTGCCAGTTTTCGTAGGATCACATGAAAAATAACGATTTCTCTTGGAGAAATTGATGGTGCAAGAAAACGCAGCAGCGGCGCAAAAAACGAATATGTGTTCTCCGATGAAAACATTCCTGTTGACATCCAAAAGATAAAACTTATCCACAGAACAACTGGAAACCAATATTGAACCCTACTTTTGAAATTCATTTATCCTCAGCGAAAAAATATTCTTTTTATGGTTTATTTTAACGTACGAATTTGTACAGACAATAAAGGCGTAAACGGTAGTAAGAAAATTCACTACATTTCTTATCCTGAATAATCTTTACGGAAATAAGAAGCCCCGCCAGTTACTTGAACGATAAGATACTGGAAAGCGCAAGATTTATAGTTTCATTGTATAGTTATTTTTCAAGAATTCATCTACTGCCATTTACTTTTTCTTTTTACCGGATTTTCTTTTGGCCGCTTTCTTTGGTAGAATCGGTTTTTTCTTTTCGGTCTTATCGGGTTTTTGAGTGAACATTTTCTCTTGCCCTATTTCATCTTTATCGCCGATTGATGATGTGTCCGGTGCGGGAGGTTTGTTGTTCGCTCCATTTTTCTCTTTCTCCGCAAGCTGTTTCTCTTCTTCTTCCTCGGCAACAACAGCGGCAACAGCCGCAATCGAATCGCCTGTGTTCAGTCGTATGAGGTGCACACCTTGCGTATTCCGCCCTGCCACACGAATATCTGCGGCATGCTGACGAATAACCATTCCGTCGCTCGTGACAATAACAATATCGTCTGTATCGACAACTTCTTTAATTGCCACCATCTTTCCGGTTTTTTCAGATGCCTTCACGGTAAAAATACCTTTCCCGCCTCGATGGCTGATGCGATACTCGTCTTCTTCGCTGCGTTTACCGAAACCTTTCTGCGTTGCGACGAGAATACTTGTTCCTTTGCGCCGCAGATTCACCGCCCCAACAACCTTATCTCCTTTGCCAAGCCGAATACCGCGCACACCTGCCGCCGAACGGCCCATCGGACGAATTTCATCTTCGTGAAAACGAATGGCAAGTCCGTTTTGTGTTCCGATGACGATATCCTGCGTAGCATCAGTTAACTTGACATCGGTCAGCTGATCGCCCTTTTTTAAATTCGCCGCGACAATACCATTTCGGCGCGGATTACTAAATTCCGATAGAACAACTTTTTTCACTAAGCCCTGCTCGGTAAACATAAAGACAAAATGTGCGTCGTCAAATTCTTTTACCGCTATAAACGACGCAATCTTTTCATTCGGATCTTTGTCGATAACATTGTTAATCGATTTTCCTTTTGCTGTTCTGCCGCCTTCAGGGATTTCGAACACCTTAAGCCAATAACATCGCCCTTTGTCTGTAAAGATGAGTACATAATTATGTGTGCTTGCAATAAACATATGAGCGACAAAATCGTCTTCGCGGGTTGCAGCTCCTGTAACACCCTTGCCGCCTCTCGATTGCCGTCGATAACCCGATACAGGGAACCGTTTGATGAAACCGCTGTGGCTGATCGTAACCACAACTTCTTCTTCAGCAATCATATCTTCAATGCTAAACTCTTCCGTCTTATAAACAATCTCGGTTCTGCGGTCATCACCGTACTTCTCTTTCATTGCAACCAGCTCTTCCTCTATAATTTTCATTTGGAGCTGTTTATTTTTCAAAATCGATTTCAGCTTTTCGATGAGTTTTATGGTCTCACGATATTCATCTTCCACCTTTTTACGTTCGAGCCCGGTTAAGCGCTGCAGGCGCATGTCGAGAATCGCCTTTGCCTGAATCTCAGACAGCTTAAATTTTTTCATCAAGCCCAGTTTGGCGCTTTCAACGTCTTGTGACTTCTTGATGAGTGCAATCACTGCGTCTATATTGTCGAGTGCAATGATATAACCTTCAAGGATATGAGCCCGTTTTTCTGCTTCGTCTAAATCGTATTTCGTTCTCCGCACAACGACCACATTGCGATGATCGATAAAATGCCGGACGAGATCGCGTAATTGCAATATCTGCGGGCGGCCGTCCACCAAGGCAATCATAATAACACCAAAAGTCGTTTGCATTTGTGTATGCTTGTACAGATTATTGAGTACGACCTCGGCATTTGCTTCGCGTTTTAATTCGATGACCATTCGCAATCCATCACGATCTGATTCATCGCGAATATCGGAGATATCTTCTAGTTTTTTATCGGAAACCAGATCGGCAATTTTTTCAATCAGTGATGCTTTGTTGACTTGATATGGCAACTCATTGACAATAATTCGCTGACGATCGTTTTTTCCTGTTTCAATATTGGCACGAGCACGCACGATAACTTTTCCGCGTCCTGTCGTGTATGCGTCTTTGACTCCTCCATATCCGTAAATAATTCCACCTGTTGGAAAATCCGGCGCGAGAATGTGTTTCATTAATTTTTCGTTTGTGATAGCTGCGTCTTTAATATATGCGATACATCCATCGATCACTTCCCGCAAGTTATGCGGCGGAATATTTGTCGCCATTCCGACTGCAATACCGCTCGTTCCATTGCAAAGTAAATTAGGAATCAGCGCAGGCAATACCGTTGGCTCTTGTAACGTGTCGTCAAAGTTCGGTACAAAGTCAACGGTATTCTTTTCGAGATCTTTCAACATATCCTCAGCGACATGGGTCATCCGTACTTCCGTATAGCGCATTGCAGCTGCGGAGTCGCCATCGACCGAACCAAAGTTTCCCTGTCCATCAACGAGTAAGTAGCGCATAGAAAAATCCTGCGCCATACGCACCATCGTATCGTACACTGCGGTATCACCATGCGGGTGATATTTACCAAGTACTTCACCAACGATACGTGCGCTTTTCTTATACGGTCTGTTACTGCTATTGCTTAATCCGCTCATACCGAAGAGAACACGCCGATGCACCGGTTTCATGCCGTCGCGCACATCCGGCAATGCACGCGCAACGATAACAGACATCGAATAATCGATGTACGATCCGCGCATTTCATCTTCAATATCAACGGGGACTATTTTCTCATTAATTGTTGCCATGAATTATTCTATCCTTTACACATTCCATTTCGTTTTCAGAAATTCTTAAATATCCAAATTTCTGACGTACTTTGCATTCTTTTCAATGAACTCGCGCCGCGGTTCCACTTCATCGCCCATCAAGATAGAAAATGTTCTATCTGCATCGGCAGCATTTTCAATTGATACCTGCAGCACTGTTCGCGTTTCCGGATTCATGGTCGTTGACCACAATTGTATTGGATTCATTTCACCAAGACCCTTAAATCGTGAAATCACCACACCGCCTTCTCGTATTATAGCGCCTTCTTCATCCACTGCAACGGGTGCTTCTTTCGGTTCTTCCTTTTCAGCTTTTCCTTTTTTCTCACTCTTTATTCGTTTAAGAATTTCATCGCGTTCGTCTTCATCAAAGGCGTAATGTTCTTGTTTTCCTTTTTTAATTTTATACAACGGCGGTTGAGCAATAAATAAATGTCCAAGATCAATGAATTCTCTCATATACCGGAAAAACAGTGTAAGCAACAAGGTACGAATATGTGAGCCGTCGACATCGGCATCGCACATGATGATGACTTTTCCGTAACGAATTTTTTCCGCCGTAAAATCTTCCCCAACCCCCGCGCCAATTGCCGTAAAAATAGCACGAATTTCTTCGTTCTCTAATATCCTGTGCAACCGCGCCTTTTCTACGTTTAATATTTTTCCGCGCAACGGAAGAATTGCCTGGAAGCGCCGGTCGCGGCCTTGTTTCGCGCTTCCACCCGCAGAATCACCTTCAACAATATACAATTCGCAATGTTCGGGATCGTTGATGGAGCAATCGGCAAGTTTTCCCGGCAATCCGCCTGAGTCAAACGCATTTTTTCGTCGTGTAAGATCGCGCGCTTTTCGCGCCGCTTCACGTGCCTCTGCTGCACGCAGGCATTTATCGATAATACGTTTACCATCCGGAGAGTTTTCTTCCAGCCAATCCGAAAGTGCAGGTCCAAAAATTGATTCGACAATACTTTTTAATTCGCTGTTGCCGAGTTTTGTTTTTGTTTGGCCTTCAAATTGCGGCTCCGGAACCTTTGCGCTGATCACCGCTGTCAATCCTTCACGGAAATCATCGCCCGTTAACTGCACGCCGCCTTCTTTCACTAAACCGTTTTTTGAAGCGTACGTGTTTAGTGTCCGCGTCAGCGCAGACCGAAAGCCGACAAGGTGCGTTCCGCCTTCGTGCGTATTAATGTTGTTAACGTAACTGTATACGTTTTCGTTATACTGATCATTATATTGGAATGCGATCTCGACTTCTACAGCACGGCCATTCTCGTCGTTTGCGCTGCCTTTCGCGTACATCATTTTTTTCATGATTGACGGTCGCGTCGAATCTATATATTTCACAAATTCTAATAAGCCGCCTTTGAAATGAAAACTTTCCTCTTCTTTGGATTTTGATCGGGCATCTTTAATGTTGAGTGTAACGTCGGAGTTTAAGAAAGCGAGTTCGCGTAGACGTTCGGCAAGTGTTTCATATTTATAGGTGCGGTTCTTGAAAATAGTTCCATCCGGCATGAAAGTAATCTTTGTTCCACTCTTTCCGCTTGTTGATTTTCCAATTATTTTCACCGCCGCAACAGGATCGCCTTTTTTATATTTCTGATAAAATATTTTTCCATCGCGGTACACTTCTACTTCCAACCATTCGCTCAATGCATTCACCACAGAGACGCCAACACCATGAAGACCTCCGGAGACTTTGTAGGAATTTTTATCGAATTTTCCGCCTGCGTGTAGTACCGTCATAACAACTTCAAGGGCCGAACGTTTTTCTTCCTTATGAATATCGGTCGGAATACCGCGGCCGTCATCTTCAACGGTAACAGAGCCATCGTCATTCATGCACACATCAATATTCTTGCAATATCCTCCGAGCGCTTCATCAATTGAGTTATCGACAACTTCATATACGAGATGATGAAGTCCTCGCGCACTGACATCGCCAATATACATTGCTGGACGACGGCGTACTGCTTCTAAACCTTTTAGAACGGTGATATCGCTGGCATTGTAGTCGCTGGAACCGTTGCTTTTTGTTTCGGTTATTTTATTTTTTTCTTCTTTCACGTTGCGTCCATTTTAGTTTCGTTGATTCATTGAAACTTGATATCTTTTACAACATCGAATCCAATGACAGTATTAAGCTTGTCGATAATTTCTTTTTTTCTCAGTGTTAATTCGTTTCTCCATGTGCTGGTTTTTACATGCACAAACAAGACGCCTTGCAGAATTCGTGTTGCCGTAGTCATTTGCGCAATGCGTTCACCGACCACATTTTCCCAATAGACAACAGCATCGTACTCCTGAAGTTTCTTTTGAATTCCCAAGCCGTTCACAAGTTCGGTGATTGCAGAACGAATAGGTTTAATTGTTGTGTACAGCGTCTTCGACACGATCAATTGTCCCTTGTCTTATAAAAAACTTTCGCGGACGAGAAGAAACAACCGGTACCCAGTTGAGCGCTCGTTCATCGGTCGAAGTCATAAAGACCTGTCCAAGACCGGCTGTTGTTTCGAGCAGCCGCTGAGATCGGTGTCCATCCATCTCGCTCAGAACATCGTCAAGCAGTAACATTGGTGTTTCCCTGCATTGCTTTTTCAAGTAAAAAAACTCCGCCAGTTTGAGAGCAACTAAAAATGTTTTATGCTGTCCTTGTGATGCAAAATTCCGCACATCAAGCTTGTTAATTTGAAGCAAAAATTCGTCCCGATGAGGTCCAACAAGCGAATACCCGATGCGACGCTCCTCTTGGGAGCGATCTTGAAGCGCATCTTGAAAAGTTGTTTCAATCGCTTCTTTACCATCCGCAGTACATTCAAACGATGGAAAATATGTAATCCTCGGTTGTTCTGCGTTTCCAGAAAGAGTCGTATACGAATCAATCATGAGATTTTGAAAATCTTCAATAAACCCCAAACGTATCTTTATCAGAACAGTGCCAACGCGAACGAGATTTTCATTCCATGGTTCAAGTGCGCTATTATTTTCTTTGTGCGAAAACTGCATATCCGACAAGATTTTGTTTCTCTGTTTTAATATCCGCCGGTAATCTATAAGACAATCTAAATATGTTCTACTCGATTGAGAAACAACAAAATCTACAAACCGCCTCCGGTCTGATGGAGATCCGGTTGTAATGGAACTATGTTCGGGAGAAAGAACGACAACAGGAAACTGGCCTATAAAAGACGACGCCTTGTCAACTTTCGCCTTGTTCACTGTAATATTTTTTTGGTTTTGTTGTTTGTCAAACGTGACTTTTACTTCGTACACTATATTACCATCAGAAAGAAACTTTCCGGTGATGGCAAACCCGTTCCCATCAACATTCATCACGACTGTATCGTTTGCCGCAAAAAAACTTTTTGAGAGGCAAAGATACGATATACCTTCGAGTATGTTTGTCTTTCCTTCACCGTTGTCTCCTAAAAACAGATTCACACCCAAAGAACAATCGATGGCGGTTTGCTGATGATTACGAAATGTTTCAAGTACGAGGCGCTGTAATTTCAACCCAAGATCACCTTACTTACAACACGATAGCCCCAGTTCCTCTTCAGAATGGGGCTATCAACGATAACACCAACATCATTTGTTGCCTTGTTAGACATTGAGACGCATGGGCATAACCAACATTAAGACATCTTCATTTTCTTTTACAGTCGCCGGTGTGATAATTGCTGCCTTGACAGAACTGCTGAAACTAAACACGACTTCATCGGAATCAATATGTGAAAGAATATCTATAAGATAGGTCGCATTAAAACCAATTTCTAAATCATCTGAGCTGTACGTACAAGCAATTCTTTCCCGTGCTTCTCCTCCAAAATCAATATCTTCTGCGGTAATTTTTAATTCGTTTTTTTTCATGGAAAAACGTACCTGGTGTGTTGTATTACTCGAGTAAAGAGAAACTCTTCTTACCGATGCTAACAAAACATTTCTATCGACAGACAGCTTTTTATCGTTATCCAGGGGTATGACACTTTCATAATTAGGATAATTTTCTTCAATTAATCGAGACGTGAGCGTAAAGTTTTTGAATGAAAATTTAATGTGTGTTGTATTCACGGAAAGAGTATTGGAACCGCTTTCAATTGCTTTTAAAACCAAAACAAGAGCTTTTGCTGGAACGATTATATCTTTATGAGGTTTTGCTTGTTTGATATTTGAATAGATTACACGAACCAGTCGGTGGCCGTCTGTTGCTACTGCGCTCATTTCGTTATTTTTGAACTGGAGGAGTAATCCAGTCATTGACGGGCGTAACTCATCTGTACTAACTGAAAAAATAGTTTTCGAAATCATTGAACCGATTAAAGATCCTTCAAACACAATTTCACTTTCACCTTTAAACTCGGGAACAGCCGGATAATCCTGACTTATTTCACCGATAAGATTGTACTCTCCGTTATCGGTAATCATCCGAATTTTATTTGTTGCACTATCTGCATGAAAATTCAGTTGTGTTTCCGGAAGCGCTCGTAAAGTATCCATAACTCTTTTTGCAGGCACAGCAACTGACCCGTCTTCGCTTCCTTTTACATCTAATGTTGCCGACATGGAAATTTCTAAATCTGTAGCAATAAGTTTGAGGGAGTTTGCGGAGAGAGAAAAAAGAATGTTTTCTAATATTGGAAGTGTTGATTTAGATGGAACAACACCGCTGATTTTCATCAGTGCTTTTTGGAGTTCACCGCTTTCAACTGTAAATTTCATTACAAGTAACTCCTCTATTACTTTGTCATATTTTTTATGTGAATTTACTGAATTTTTAAGCAATACACAATAAAACACGGTGTATATAAATGATATCTTTTAAAGAAAGAAGAGTAATACTAATAATACTGTTGATACTGTTGATAAATAAAATTATTCTCTAAGAACACAGAAAATACAGTATATTCAATGAAATTGAATTGTTTGTATAATGTTAAAAGAAAATATTTTGTAAACAAAGTAACTGTTTAGAAATAAAAATTTCAACACACAAGGTTTTGTCCACAAAACAAGAACAACGAAGAACATAATATCAACAGAGTAAAAAACGTAAAGATCTATTTATTAATTTCAAGAGTTCTTCTTATTTGATCGATATGCTGCTTGTATTTAGCATCTGTCTTTAGGAATTCCTCCACAGCCTGACAGGAATGAATAACCGTGCTGTGATCTCTTCCGCCAAAATGAATGCCAATAGTTTTAAGAGAAGAATTAGTCATGTCTTTTGCTATATACATTGCAATCTGTCTGGCGACGACAACTTCCTGTTTTCGAGTTTTGGCACGGAGAAGATCAGTGGGAATATCAAAATATTCGCATACAACTTTTTGTATTTGCTCAATACTTAAAGGTGTGCGAATGTCGTTTACGACAACACGCAATACATCCTTGGCAAGATCTATTCCAATTTCACGGTTTTCAAGAGAAGCTCTTGCAAGGATACTAATAAGACATCCCTCTAATTCTCGAATGTTCTTTGTGACATTTGCAGCTATAAAATCAATAACGCTTGACGGCAACTCTAAAGCATTTTCCTCACTTTTCTTTTGAAGAATAGCTATTCGAGTTTCGAGATCTGGCGGTTGAACGTCTGCGGTTAATCCGCATTGAAAACGTGAAATTAACCGCTCATCAAGGCCATGCAATTCTTTCGGTGGAACATCAGAAGAAAGAACAATTTGTTTGCCAAGCTGGTACAGTGCGTTGAACGTGTGAAAAAAATTGTCCTGTGTTTTTTCTTTTCCCGCAAAAAATTGAATATCATCAACAATCAACAAATCCATACTTCTGTAAAACGAAGAAAACTCCGTAACCTTATCACCTTGCACCGATTCAATAAAATCGACAGTGAATTTTTCGCTTGATATATAAGCAATCCGCTTTGCTTTACCGTTCACCGCAGCATGGTTTCCAAGCGCATGCATCAAATGCGTTTTTCCAAGTCCCGTCCCGCCATAGAAAACCAGAGGATTAAATGAAGTTCCACCGGGATTATTTGCAACTGCCATCGCCGCAGCACGTGCAAGCTGGTTACAGTCACCCTTAATAAAGTTGTCGAAGAGATAACGAGGATTTAAATTATTACGGATAGATTGTAAATTTTCTGTTCGGAAAGGTACGTGCGGTGCAAATGGCGTACGTGATGAATCGGCCGTTGGAGAGAAGGACTCGTTCTCGGGTTGCACTTGCTGGGTTGTTGCGGGTTCTTCGGAAGCAACAAAGTAATAAAGTTTTCCAGATTCTCCGATAACACTTAGGATCGTATTTCGAATCAGAGTGTTATAATGTTCTTCTAACCAATCATAAAAAAATTGACTGGGAACTTGAACTGTTAAATTTGTCTCGATCAGGCGAATTGGGATAATAGGCTGAAACCATGTTTTATAACTTAACGAAGAAATCTGATCTTTGATGATGGTCAGACACCGTTCCCATGTTTGATTTGCAAGGAGTTGATTTTCAGAAATTTGGTCGGCTTGAGCAGGCAACACCATAAAACTCTCCATCACTACACTATGAACAACTTATTCACATTCGTATGCACAGATTGTCACTAAAATAACAAGAGCACATATATAAAAAAGCAAAATTTTGGTAAAAAAACGTTTGTATCATTCGACAGCCGTTAGTTTTCCACAAGTTGCCAACAGCGATATTTATCTTAACGAACGGACTTTATTATAGCACCAATGATGGAAGTATGCAAGAGGAATTTTTACAATATATTATAATTACATGTTTCGGCGACAAAAATTCGTTTGATAAGTTTTCTTGTTTGTGCACAAAAATTTTTGTAAGTTAGTAAATATAAAAATATCCGACACAAAAAAAGAGTCCATTACAATGAAGAGAACGTATCAACCACATAACCGAAAAAGAAAAAATACGCATGGATTTCGCGCGCGGATGTCAACAAAAAACGGGCGAAAAGTCATTAATAGACGGCGTGCAGCAGGCAGAAAAAAACTTTCTGTGAGTAGTGAAAAAAAATAGAAAAAATCTGCCGGAAAGACGAGGCATTCTTGCCTCTTATACAACCATCAATAAAAACGCTTAGTGGATTCGAATCTTTTACGAGAGTAATAACTCGAGGTACGAAATACGAAAGTAAACCAATAAAAGCCTTTGTGTGCTCATCCCCTTCTCTTCAAACAGGTTTACGCATTGGTTTCACCGTGACAAGGAGAATACGAAAAGCCACTAGGCGCAATTTGATAAAGCGACTGATGAAAGAAGCGTTTCGGACAAAGAAGGAAGGCTTCTTCGCAAAAATTGATTCCGGGATACTGTTCGAAATTGTGTTTTTGTACAACGGTGATGTAAAAACCCCGCCGAAAAAAATCAGATTTGCGGTTATAAACCAAGCCATGGCGGACCTGTCTTCAACTATTAATTTTGTTTGCCCCCAGGTAAAGATATGAAATGGATATGTATTATGCTGATTCGACTGTATCAGCAATTTATATCTGCGGTTCTCCCGTTTAATCATTGTCGATTTTATCCTTCGTGTTCAGACTATTCTCTTGAAGCAATTGAAATACATGGTGTTATAAGCGGAATCTGGCTTAGTATAAAAAGAATTGCAAAATGTCATCCTCACAGTGCGTCGGGCGGATATGACCCGGTTCCTTAATTATTCACAAGTAGATTTGAGGTAAATATTCCCATGGATCGACAATCAACAATTGGATTTGTTTTAATTTTCGTTGTACTCGTTGTCTGGATGTGGCTCAACTCGCCAGTACAGAGGCCAAAGCCGGTTGATCAAACCGTGAAATCTACGCAAGTGAAAGACACGGTCAAGGTAAATCCTCCAAAACCGACGGAACCAAAAGAGAAACAAGAAACCAACCCGTATGGAAAATATTTCTCTGATCGTGCCAAAGGAACTGAAAAAGTTATTTACATTGAGACTGATTTCTATTCAGCGGAAGTTTCTACAAAGGGAGGAGTACTTAAGAGGTGGGAGTTAAAGAAATTTAAGACATGGGATGGACACCCGGTTCAACTGGTTGATTATACGCAAAACGGAGATTTCGCCATTCTCTTAACAACATCCGATGGGCGAGTGATCAACACGAAAGATCTCTATTTTGACGTACAGGCATCAAGCGAGAATGTCAAGATCGAAGGAAACTTTGAATTTGAATTAAAACTTACGCTCCCGGCGTCCAACGGCGGACAGCTTGTGAAAAAATTGAAATTTCGCAATGAAGAGTATGGTTTCGAAACTGAAATACAGTTATTGAACCTGAACCCAGTAATAGCGAACTACCAATATGAAGTCACCTGGGAACATGGTATTCGCTATGCAGAAAAAAACAGCGTCGACGAGTCTGGATTTGCTGCGGCATATGCGTTTGCTGGAAGCGAACTCACGGAAATCGATGCCGCAAAAAATGATCAAAAAGTACAAAAAGAATTCTCCGGCGCAGTAGACTGGGTTGCTGCACGTAACAAATATTTTGCTGTTGCAATTATTCCCACAGGAAACATAAGCGATGGAGCCTACCTAGAAGGGACTCGCACTGCAATGCCGGATAACGGCGTAAAGGAAACATATGGTGTTTCCTTAAAAATGCCATATAAAGGAGGAACGAATGAACAAAGTTCGTTCAAAGTGTTTCTCGGTCCGCTTCAGCATAGTGTGTTGAAATCGTACAACAAAGGACTCGAGAACATAATGAGTTTAGGATGGGCATGGCTCATTCGGCCTATTTCAGAATATGTTATGCTTCCAATATTTACAGCAATCCATTATGTTGTGCCCAACTGGGGATTGGTGATCATTATTTTTTCTATTCTCATAAAGCTGGCTATGCATCCGCTATCGAAAAGTCAAATGAAGTCGATGAAGAAAATGCAAAAGCTTCAGCCGTTGATGGATGAGTTACGCACAAAGTACAAAGATGACCCCCAGAAGATGAATCAGTC
>Ga0182011_10001236_pt1 | contig 22458 bp, 20 predicted proteins | sample 711E1DmetaG_FD_120481 | JGI IMG/M metagenome (GOLD analysis project Ga0182011, IMG submission 120481) | Permafrost microbial communities from Stordalen Mire, Sweden - 711E1D metaG | ecosystem: Environmental > Terrestrial > Soil > Wetlands > Permafrost | place: Sweden: Stordalen | collected...
AAAGGAACAGTTACCGTAGTGAAGTTCGAAGTGCCATCACATCCCACTTGTGCTACGGACGAGGTTGGTACACTTGCTACGATTTCCACATACACATAGAGATAGTCAGTAGCAGTTCCAGTAAGATCATTAACAGGCATTGTGAAGGTGAAGAGATTGAAATCCGTATCTGCAGTGAAAGTTGCTCCACTTACATCGTACTGTGTCCATACAAATGGTTTAGTTCCTCGATACAGGTGGACTGTTCCTGTGTATGTAGGAGTTGGATCATTTCCACCTCGGACGTACAAAGAAACTAAAGCATTTCCTGCTGGCCAATCTTTTTGATTTGGTTCAAAGCCAAACAAGAACTTCGCAGTAGGAGTAACTCCAGTGAAGGGTAGGTCAGTGGTCTGTACACCATTATTTGGGATAGTGTATGAAAGTTGTTTCACAGGAGTATCGAAAGCTGTTCCTGTAGCAGCTGCATCAGGATCTGTTGTCGCGAAAAGTTGCGAAGGAATGACATATGTCTCAGGTTCAGATGGGTAGACCAAAGGCCCTGCTTCGCGCAATTTCTGGAAACCGTTGAATACTGTTGGAATCGGACCTGGAGAAAGAGCAAAGCCGAAGGCATTGACCATGTCGGTCCAAATCGGCTTGTGAACCTCAGGGAGTGTCGCGTAAGTATAAATCTCTGAAGTCGCTAGGTCCGCAGTGATTTCACCTCCCGGATACAAAGAACTTTTTCCTCCTGTGATGAACACTCGTCCATCATTCAGAATTGCCCAAAAAAAATTTCCTCGACCAACTACCATACTGTCAGTCTGCTGCCAACTTTCAGTCGTAGGATCAAAGAGTTCTACTGTATTGGTCGGCAAAATTGCCTGATTGAAAGTTGAAGATGAGTTTCCTCCTGCCACTAATATCGTGCCATCTGTGAGTCGCGTACAGACAAAACTCGAAAACCTAGGCGTCCGCATGGACGCCACAAAAGTTGAATTCAGGGATGTGCCGAAGTTTACGTCAACTACTCCATTAGGATTCGAATTGGCAATCGAAGGGTCGATGATTTCGCAGCTAGTCAGCGTCGTCTTTACTCCATCCCATCCACCGACAATCAAAATTCGGCCATCGTTCAAAGCTACTGCCTGATGTTCGACTCTTGCTGTTGCAAGAGTTCCTGCCTTAACGAATATACCTGCTCCAGTCGCCACATTTTGGATCAAGTACAGTTCCATCGTATTGGATGGAACTCCGTTATTCGACCCTCCTGTAATAAGAACTGCCCCGAAGGTGAAAATCTCATTTGGACTAATTCGCGTCAAAGTTGGAAGAATCCTGGCCTCAGTCATAGGGCCAACTGACGAAAACGTCCTCGTTACAGGGTCATAAAGTTGTGCAGCATTGGTCGCCACGTTCTGAGTTACAGATGCGTTAGAATTAGCAACACCGCCGCCTACAATCAGGACCTGACCATTCTGAAGAACAACACAGGAAGGTGCAACGCTTCCAAACACAACTGGTCCTGTTGGTGTCCACGTTCCAGTAAGTCTATCGTATGTCTCGGCAGTAAGAAGTGGATCATAACTAGAACCAACTGCACCGCTTGCAACAAGAACAGCCCCTCCATGAAGAGAGGCTCCAGCAAAGAACTTTCGCGCCCCATTCATACTTCCAGTTGGGGTAAACAGACCAGTCCCAGGGTCCCAAACTTCACAGGTAGCTAGCGTAGTCGCGTCATTATTACCCTGCCCACCTACAACAATAACAGTCCCATTTCCTAACGTGAAAGCTTTCCCATCCCCTCTTGCTGTCGCCAAACTACCTGTAGATGCCCAGCTGTTTGCAAAAGGTTCTAAGAACTCTCTTCCGACTTTAGAGAAATCCCAGTTCTGAAGAAGAACTGTAGCAATGTCTACACAGGAGTTTTGATCTGAAGACTGCAAACCAACAACTAGAACGGGAGGTAGCCCATTGTACTGATTCACTCCATATAGCATCGGATGCTGAACATCCGAATAATAGCCACTTACTTGGTAGTCCTTTGTAGCGCAATGCCCTACAAACGACGCCTGTCCGTAAGCAATCTCAGCAATAATGTTCCCTGTATCCCATTCCCTTACGTGGTAGCAATTTTGCAAAGCAGTCTTGTCTACCCAAGTCGTCATCAAGTAGTCTTTTCCGACAGTCTGAGACGACTCTGTGTAGTCGTGCAAAAGGAACCAACCAAGTGCAATGCAGCATCCGAGTTTGGTCCATTTCACAGTAATCCCTGTAGTAGGCACAACGTATGCCAAACAATAGGTCTGAAGATAGTCGGAGTTGTATGCGACAAACTCCTCCACGTTGTTCAAATAATACGGAATGAACGTTGCTGCAATGTCTACGCCAAACTGAGAAGAAATTAGGGATTCTTTTGCAGCAAGTTGCCCATCGAAGAACCAACCAAAAGTCGTGAAGTTGTCTGCAGACCAATCAGCAGGAAGTCCTGGTAAGGCTGGAGCAAACTGCGAAAGATTTACGTCCAAGACACTCTGAATAGAAAAACTTGGTCCTTTGACCGGAACTAGAATTACTGTAGGATTTCCTGTAGCTCCATTTCCTATGAAACAATAGAACCAAGTCGTCGGGTCGTTCTGAAAGTTGCGTGCACTTGCAATCGTACAAGCAGCGGCAGTCATCGCTCCAGTGTTGCCTATGTACTGATAGATAATTGTTCCTGCAGCGAGGTAGTTTGATTGAGTTGGGTCGATATAGCAGTGAGCGGAAGTCGTTACTGCCGTGTTGTTTGTTAGTCCAGATACACCCTTTCTGAATCCATGAAAAGAAAGAACACCGCAAACGGAAACAGCTAGATAGTCTCTGACAGTGGCTCCAGGTGACCCACCTGGAAAAAGAGTAATAGAGCTAGGCATACTTGTCCCTATGCCCATCTCCAAAACTACTCCAGTGCTTGTGGCTGAGTTATCCCCACCAACAGTCACATTCAAGACAAAAAGATCTGTAGGACTAACTCCAAGAGTGGTTACAGGAACATTGAAAGTGAACTGCTGCCAAGAAGTTGTGACTTCGGCACAATTATAGAGTGCGCCGTAGTAAGCAATAGTGTCTTCTGGATTTCCTTCTGCGCATTCCTCTAACTGGATGGAAAGAGAAAATGGATCAACATAGTCGTAGCTTCCAGCATTCGTTACGCGGAGCCAAATTGTTACTGGAACTTCTCCACCTTGCCAGGTTGAAAGTCCTGGAGTGTAGGATGACAAAATTACAGCTGACGCTCCTTCTGCCCCTTCACCACCACCACTTCCAGTAAACGCTTCAGATACTACAGCAGAAACTCCTGGAGGAGGGACATTGAGAGTCCCTCCTGATCCAAGATACAGCGTGTTGAGTGGGTTTAAGTTCGTCGTACTCACCATCCCTGCGCAAATACTAGTAAGACAAGCGTCTCCTGAAACGTTTGTCGTACCTACGTGTTTGAACGTTCCAGTATTCAGATTCGAATGAGGAACTTGGTACGCCCAAATGTTAGACGACCAGTCTACCCAGAAGATGTAGAGATTATTTGGATCAAACAACTGATGGTCGATGACTGCAAAGCTTTTGATCTGAAGACTGCTCGCATCAGAGATGGTTAGAACAGACAGAACTTCACTGGTCTGTACAATCGTCTCCGCGTCATCTGTCGAAGAGCCCTGCTGTGCTGCGATGACGGGATTGACCTGAGCAATCTGAAAGTGCTGATCGTCAAGCATCCATACGATGTAGTTTCCTGCCTGTTTTGCTCTGGGCGCTTCCTGTTGGCCACTTCCAAGAGCAGGGATTCTCGTATTCACGTACGGAATGAACCTATCCGCATTTCCTTGATCTTGATTGCTCGTGGTTGTCGCACTTCGCGCGAAGACATGGTCTGTAGTCGCATCGCGCGTAAGAACTTGAGTCCCATCAGGGGAGATGATGGAGTCGGGATCAAGCCCTGCCTGCCCTTCGTAGGTCTGAACTTCATCAGCAACGAAAGCGGCCCGCTTGGAAAATTCTCCGCCTTTGATCTGAACAACGTTCTCAGCTAGCACCATGTCCCCAAGCTGTACCTTCTTGGAACTGGTGTCTTGATCTGTCGCGCCATAGAACAATGTGATGGGCGTCTTGCTCAGTGGCATGTGTAAGCCTTAGAAAATGATCAGATTGGAACCCTGCTCGAAAAAAGTCAGGTACATGAAACAAGAAGGTGCAGTCTGCAACAGTGAACGAGGATGCATACCATACCGCATTACAAAGTTCGAGCGTAGTTCGTCAAACAACATCTGCGCCCGCTCCATGTGCCACGTGGGGTCTTCATTGTGCCTCTGCCTTACCCACCCGCAAACTGTCTGCGTTATGATGTCCTCTGCACCTTCAGGAATGTCGAAAGTAGCTGCAGCAAGTGCCGCTGGCGTCGATAGGTCTTGATCTATCGGCCTACGGATGTACGTCAGTCGATACACTCCACTGACGTTCTGCAGTCTGCCACCCTGAGCGTTCAGCTGGGACATCATCGAAAGAGGCGCGTAAATCTGATTCCCTAGCTGCCTCTCAAGAGTAAGAACTCGCTCAAAATTATCGGGCTTGGCAATCGCGTTCGATGGAATGGGGGGAATTGCTGTCATAGGGACAGCAATGTTGTCCAAAACAACTTGGTACATCGAAGGAGCAAACATTGCAATTCGCCGCCGAACCCTCCGATATTCTCGGTCGAGTTCAGCAGCGAGTTGCGTATCAGTGATCTGCTGGTCTACGTCATGCGCTGTCGCTGACCTTACGGCAGTGATGGCCTCTGCAAAAGTCATTTGTGCGACAGGCATGACGCACCTAGATTTAGGACGCTGTTACGTGGTTCGAAGCAGTGCTTCCGATACTCTCGATTTCCCAGAAGAAACCATCCCACATCAGAGTCACGGAATCACCTACCGCAGCAGCAGAACCGAAAACGATAGTCTGATATGAGAAACCAACCACTACAGACGAGTACGAAGGAGGACTACCGCTAGTGATAGCAACAGTCGTGCCAGCACTATTCGGCTGCCCGTAAGAGTTCGTAGTAGCGTTGAACGCAGTTGCGTACACAAACGGGCTAGGACTGAGAGCATTCAGTGCCTTGACCGTCAGCGTATAGGCAGCTGCAGGAGCTACAGCTACCTGAAGTTTCGTCCGTTGACCTACGTATTGGCCAACCGGCAAATAGGCTACTGCATCTACCGTAGCTTTACCAGCCGAGTTCGCAATGCTTTGATTACCAAACCAACCGTAGACAGGGTCAGTCCATCCTGGGACCACGATAGCGCTCGCAGGATTGAGGTTCAACAGAGTAACTTCGCCTGGAACAAGAACAGTCGGAACCGACGCACTCCAGACCTTACTACCCTGCTGACCTATGTAACCTTGAGCACCAACCCAACCTGTGGCAGTTTGGTTGCCAATCTTACCAGAGCCCGTGCTTGAGAATCGGACTACGGGGCCAGCAGCCTTGTCGATGTTCAGTATATTGTCAGCATCAGTGTTAGTTGGATGTATGACGCTCTTTCTAGTCAATGTACTCATGACGACTACTCCTCTTCCTTTTCACCCTCGTGTTCGCCCTCTTTGTGCGGCATCGAATCGCACGCGTCAAAGATGGACTTCAGATAGTTAGCGACACGAGGAGCCGCCAGCTTAGAAAGATTCAACTCTTTGCACAAACCTTCAGAAGCTTCCTTGATGATTTCTTCTGGGTCCATGTCCCCATCATCACCACTGGCTTCCTCACCGTCGTCTTCACCTACACTCTTGTACGGGTCGAACTTCGGAGGTTTGTGTGAGATAGCTACTACAAGACCTGGCTTTTCCTCTTCGCCATCGTCTTTTTCTTCTTCATCGCCGATTCTCTTCGCCATGTTCAACATGTTTATTTCCTAATTTTTAAGAAGCGGGAGAATGGGGCCAGGTTTCCCCAGCCCCATTCAACAAGTTGGATTAGCTAGTCGGGAAACCGGAGATTGCCATGAACTTCCCAGGAGCAGAAAGAATGAACGCACCTCGGGTAAACAGACGCTGCGTGTAGGAAGTCCCCGTCGAATCACGCAAGTATTCAAGACCGTCGTAGTTGTCGGTATTGATGAGTTCCGCGTCATGCTTCAGCATGGGCCGGAAGCGCTTGTCGTTCCAAGGACCACCGTAGGCATTGCCTTGTTCAATCGTCGCATCAGGTACGATCTTCACTGAACCCTTCGGTCCACCCATAATCATGACGCCCTCGAACCCAATGTTGTACTCACCAACCTTGATTTCGATGGTCTTTACCGCGTCCTTGTTGCGCACCAAAATACCGTAGTCTTGCACGCTGGTGTAGATGGCATCGAAATGCGTCCCGTACTGATGAGCCTTCTGAGTAGCGTTGATAAAGATACCAGCATGGTCGAGACCAGAGCCAGTAGCATTGTAACGCAAACCAGAAAGTTCAGGAATACCATCACGGATGATGTTCTGAAACGAAACAGAGCCAGTAGGCGCCAAGAAAGGAACCCAGGCCTTCATTCCAAGCATGCAAAGAGGGCCAGCTGCCGCGTACGAACCCAGCGACGTGTAGGTGTTTACTGTACTGAACGTACTCTGGTACCTGTAGCCATTCCACACAACGTCATCGCCTACACCAGTGCGCCCGGCGGTACCAATGCTGGTACCAGAACCATCTGCAATCCCGTCCCCACCAGGGTTGGCAGGCCAGAGAGTATCGGTAGCCGCAACTACTGTAGAGCCGTCACCAGGAACGATGGTAACGATTCCGTTGTCAGTATCAAGGCCAGACACAGTCCAAACACCCTTCCAGGCGTTCGAAGTCCCGCCGCGCTGAGCAATGCTAGGAGACCCGCCAGCCGTAGAAGCAGCCGGGAAGAACACAATGTCGTCACCAACGCGGAAACGGTTGATGGTCGAAGGAGTGGCATAGAAGTTGTTCCACATCCCAGAACCGAGAGTAGTGCCGTTAGTCGCCTGGCTGATACCGGCAGCAACTACCGAGAAAGCTGCGTAGCTTCCAGGGAGAACGCTAGAAACACGCCCGGAACCGTCTTCAACCATCATGATCGAAATGCGCTGGCGCAAAAGTTCGATCTTCGACTTCCTTTCGTACTCGACCACGTCAAACACTTCGTCAGGACCCTTCGCAAAGCTCTGCAGAAGCGAAGTTCGATCCCACTGAGCAACTGCATCACAAACAGTGGAAGCCGAAATCCAACGATTACGAAGTGCCGAATTTCCAGTCGTGCTACCAAGTGCCTTTGCACTGGCAATGCTGAAAATAGGGGCAGCCGAACTACCAGTAGCGTACTCAACACGAGTAATGAACCCACGACCGTCGGGGTCCGATTCACTCTGAGCCATAACCGAAGCAGCCAGAGGAGCAACAGTCTCATCAGTCTCATACCAGAGCTGATGGATCATAGCCTCCTGGTGCTCAGTCACCATCTGGAAGACACCGTTTAGCGAACTATTAGCAAATGTCGCGCCCATCTTGTCACCTGTTTTTCAGTTGAATTCAGCCGTACAACACTCGTGTACAACCAAGGAGTTATTCAGGTGACGCGACTTCGCTAGCGTCCAGTGGCTTTGCCCTGCTTGGGCCGATAAAGAAAGTCTACCAGTGTAGTTTGGTGTGTCAACTCTATTTCTACGGAGTCCTCACCCCTCTAGTGTTCCAAGTATTTCCATACCTGCGCTTTACTGCAGCTTTAGCGTCTTGAGTCAACTCGTAGTAGCTCTTCTTCTTCTCTTCTGACAAAAGTACTGACCTTCCTCCTGCATCGTTGACCATCTCACTCGTGACCGTTCGAGGAGACCTACTAACTGAAGAAGCCGTCCGTGCGGACGTACTCTGTTGCTGCGCTACAGCTATACCAGCCTTCTTGTACCTTTCTTCGAATCGCGCGAGAAGTTCCTCTGGCTTCAGGCGAACTCCAGTTTTTACAAGTTCCTTTCGGTACTCTGCGTCCAAGTCCCCATAGGTCGGACGAACTGCACTGACCAAAGGAAAGTTTCCGGCCTTTACAAGCTTACCTACACCTTGGAAGTATGTAGCCTGAGCAGCTTCTTCTCCCTTGAGAAGTTCCTGGTTTCGCTTGGCCTCTTGAGCTTGAAGTTGCTCGCGCCTGATTTTCTCTTCGTTCTGCGCCCTCTGCTCCATCAGTTGACGCGCCCTTGCTTCAGAAACAGGAGGTCCACCTTCGTCAGCTTGCTGAAGTTCTTCTAGAAGGTCAATAACCCAAGTTCCTCTAAGAAGCTCCTCCTCGGTAATACCCGCAGCCTTGAGAATCTCTACTCGCTTTCCGCTAGATGTTGCCGCGCGAAGTCTGGAAGCCAGTTCGGTGTCTGCCTTCGTGCTCTGGAGAAGTTGCGCTTCTTTGTCTTTCAACGCTGCTTCACGCTTTGCGACAACTCTATTCTTTCGCGCAATCTCTGCCAGCCTTGCAGATAGTTCATCCTCTGGCTTTGCCTCGGTAGTTGTAGTAGCTACTGCTTCCCCTGTACCTGCACCTGAACCTACATCGGCATCTGCTTTTCCGACTTCAGTCTTGATGGGGATTTTGGTCTTTGCAGCAAGCTTCTCCTTCCAATCAGGAGCCCACCTCGCAGCAAGTCCTTTCGGACTATCCTCTTCGGTAGCCGCAACAGCAGCTTCAGTAGTTGCGGCAGTCGTATCAGTTACAGGTGCAGTAGTCGTAGTCGTGGTTTCGGTTTCGGTAGCCATTTTTCGGTTCCTCCAATTATCCTTGCGGTACGACAGTACCTACTTGTTGAATTGCGTTAGCATTGGGAAGTGGTGGGAGAGGCGCAACAGGTTGCGGTGTTGGAACAGGCTGAGCGGTCTTTCTCTGAGCCGCGCGAATCAGCTTTCTCAAGCACTCCATTTGCTCAGGTGACCTGTTACCATCCAGTAGCGCCTTGGAATACTGCTGTGTGCCAACAAGCATGATGGCGTTCAACCCATCAGGACCCATCAAAGGGCTTGGTGGTGAATATTCACCATCCAAGGCCTTCTCTACTAGTCTAATGGCCAAGTCTCTTGGCGCAGTCACACGGTCAGCAAATGCCGCGATGTCAGGCAAGTCCTCTTTCAGAACTCGCGCATAATCTATTGCGTCACCAAGACCTAGGCTCTTCAAGTCGTCCATTTGCTGCATCTTCCCAGATACAGTGTTCGAGAGCCCCGAAGTTACTTGGAAGCGGATGCGGTATTTGTTCTTCTCCATATCCACATCTTTCCATTTGATTTCCTCAAGGAACTCCGAACCAGGAGCCTTCACTACAATCGACTCGTTCTTGTAGTTCTCCGCGCAAAGTCCGATGTAAACCTTCGCCAGGTCCGACCATACTTTCTTCCAAGCATCAAAAGGAAGAGCCAGACGCGAGTCAGCAAAGTCGATGTATTCGCGCAAAGCCCCTTCACCATTGATTCCTACTGGCTTCTGCCCCGCCCCTACTGCCGCATTCACCCCAGACTCAACACCAGCCTGATTAGGAATAATTTGCATCTGCTGCAGTACCTGCTCGCTCACAGGATTCGGAGTTTCAATCTTCGGTTCCTGAGTACCAGACCAAGTTAAATCTTGGTAGGGCATGTTCGAGAGGTTCGTAATCATGGTGCTCTCATGGCGCATCACATGAGGAACTGCCCCTCGAAGTGACGCGTAGCACATCTGGACCAGCTGATTCTGCCAGCGATGATACGGTGAAAGAACCCGAGCAAGAGCCACACCACCAGCACCTCGGAAGTCTGGCGCCCATCGGTATAGTACGAGTTGATGATATGGATGGTCGTAGACTTCAGACTCCAGAGGTATGTTTCCCACACACATCACATACTTGCCCTTGGATGAGCCTTGAGCCCTCTTCCATCCACAAGTTACCTTGACAGTATCCAAAGTGGTCTGAGCCGATGAAGCCTCTACTCCCAGGATAATGGGACGATGCCAGTTCGGCGCGTTCATGATTTTGTCTGCTTGACTTCGATACAAGTCACACATCTGTTCGCGCGAAACTGCCTCTACTGTGTAGAGATGGGAAGGGTTCCCCCCTTCCTCGTAGTGCCAGAAAATCCCCATCGGGTCGATTCGTCTCTGGCGTATCTCTTTGGCGCCATCATCCCAGTATGGAAGAATCGCGCCAACTTCACAGGTACATGCGTCAATGAATACCCTCTGAGCAAGGCCTAGAGTATCCATGTCGTCATTCAAGCCGTCTATAAGACGCGTTAACTTCAGAGATTGCTGTTGAAGCTTCGAATCTCCTCCGACAGTCACAACTTTGCAGGCAAGAGGGCGACAGATGCGAGCAGCTGCTGAATCTACAATCTGTCGCGTTACGTTCCACCCCATCTGAGACATGACTTCTTCAATCGCAGAAGCCATACGTTCAGACTCGATGTTGTCTGAGTCTCCATACGTCCTAAGGACAATTGGCCGATTCCAGTACTGGCGCAATAGGCATCGCGTAAAGACCATTCTTGTCGCGTGCTGAATCTCTAGAGTTCGAACAGTTCTGTCTAGATTCTCAGGAATCTTGGTCCAACTCTCGGCAGCACTCTTTGTGAAATCGGGCATTGTAGACTCCTAAATCAAAACGTTCCCGGTGTGTGTCTCTGAGGACGGCCTTCGAGATGAATCTCAATCACTCCGTCCTTGTAGTACTTGGCACCTGCATCTCTAAGAAGTCTAAGGCGAATTTGCAAGTCAGTCAAAGGCATCGCGCCAGGAACTGACTTAATTGCACTTAGGTCTGCTGGCAGCGGCTCGTCTTCAGCGGCCTCACGCAAAACGCTTCCGAGGCCTCCTATCCTTCTGGTTCTTTGAGTTACGGCCTGTTCAAGAGCCTCCTGTTCAGCGGCAACAGAACGCTCGACTTCTTTCAGTTTCGCATCAATCTCCGCGTCTTCCTTACTTCTAATATCAGACTGCGGAACTGCGCGTCCCTGGTCTGCGTAGCAATTGCTACAATTGATGCCCATTACCCACTTGTACTCTGTAGACATACATGACCTACAAGGAGGGAGTGCGAATGTGCCTTTCACAACCTCCACCCTACGCTCTTCCAAGGGTTCGCTCTTTTCGCCTGTTTTTGTATCCATTGTCGTTTTCTCCGTTGGTCGTCTGTCTCAACTAGACTTAATGGGGCTTTGCTCAAGAAGTTGTACGCGCCATGATGGGCGTAACGCAAAGCAGCCATGATGTCGCTATGGTAGCTTTCAGGATTCGTGCAAATCTTGGCATCTCGCGCGATTAGGCCGATAGGATTGATCTTCAACCTCCCTGACCTGAACTCGTCATTCAAAAGCCTCGTCGATGTCTCCACACTCGTCGGCTTCAAAGTGAACTCTAACCCCCCAAGCCTCGGCTTCAAATGCTCCAACATCTTGTTCGCGCCAGCTCCACCTGTGTCAGCACAAATGGAAGACATCGGACGCCATCTATTGAATGAATCAAGTACCCTCGCGCAAAATGCCTCCGAGTCCTGCCGCGCTTCCCAAGACTCCCTCTCCCACAACTGATGCAATGGGTCGTCTATCATCCACCCAAGAACCACTAGAGCGTCTTTGTCGTTCCCTACCCTGGCCCCACCAATATCTACCCCCATCGCGTAGCGCCATTGCGGGGAATCTATGAGCGGCGGACCCTGGACAGGCCAGTTGTTCTCCCCCGCCCTGTAGCAGTACATCATCGTCTGAGGGTCGACTATAGCCAGCCCAAAGATTTCGCGCTGAATCAGAACCGCGTTGTTCGTCGGGTTCTCGAAGTCAATGGTGAAGCCTCTTAGCTTCATCGTGTCAATTATCTTCTGCCTTTCGATGAACGGGTTGTCTAAGAGCGTCCATCGTATCGGCTTGAAGGGATTCTCTGACTCCTTCGTCACTGTGTCCCACCAAAGACCAGCCTCTTGGTGAGGAGGAGTACCAGATAGCGTTATCGAACCCGCCCGGTCAATCAGAGTGGGCAGAATGGTCTTGTCCACCAAGGAAGTCAGAATCTCGTTCGAGAACTCCTGGCACTCATCTATGATGATGTCATCCCACCGATACCCCAACTTCCTACCTACGTCTTTTATGTCATCGCACCCAACTACCTGCGTCAGAGAGCCATTCTTCAGCTTCACCCAGAGTTCTGTCTTGTCGTGACTCTCCTCTTCAATACCCTTGGACTTCAAGAACTCCCTGTAGGGCTCGAAGAACTGCTGCTTCCCCAACATCCTGGTGTGGTGGATGTACAAGGTCCTATGACTAGAATTGGCTATCGCGCGAAATGCAGTGCGTATTTTGAGTCCGTCGGTCTTCCCTGCCCTTCTAGAACACATCAGAGCAATGGCGCGAGATTCGTCAATTACGAAGGACCATTGCTTGGGGAAACTGTCGGCTAGAGTTATCTCCTTCGCGTGATGAAGGACGCGAGAACGCTGGGCTTTGGCTAGGAAACTACCGTACATCAGGGCTCACGATGTTTCACGTGGAACATTTTCACTGGCCTTCTTCGCTGGCCTTCCCAGTACTCTACCGCGCGACCGTTCGACCACCTACATAAGTCGCAACTTAAACGCCCGTGTGTACAAGGCCTTCGTCCATCTGGAGCGTTAGGTACGTCCGCGCGGACGTACTCCTTATCTCTGCTGTCATCGGCAGAATCCAAAGCCGCTTCCGCCCACTTCCTCACGGCTTTGAGGTCAGCACTACAAGCCATCAAATGCGAGCCATGCGTAGGAATCTCAGCGCTGCAGATGGCAAGGACCACTCTGTCTATTCGCTCTTCGCGCGTCATTGCTTCACCTGTTCAAATAGGCTCAGGTCGATGATGGACTCCTCTGGCGCTCTCTTCTTTCCCCTCTCTATCGTAGTTCTGATTCTTTCCCACCAATACGGGACTGGCTCATCGCGCAATCTGGTGGCTGGAGCTATCCTGATGGCCTTTTCCCGTTCTTCGGGAGTCAGAGGAGTTCCATTCGACCATGTGGGTATCCAGTTCTTTAGCCTTTGGGCCTCAGCTTCAACCGCCTCTATTCTCTCGCGGTAGGTATTGGTTAGCTTACTTGTTTTGCCCACGCTTCTTCTTAGCCTCACGCTGTGTGCTAAGGGCAATCGCAATTGCCTGCGCTCTTGGACGCCCAGCCTTCATTTCTCGCGCGATGTTACGTCCTACTGCTTCTTTCTTGGCTGACTTTTCGAGTGGCATGCCTTCTTTCCTTCCTTTAGTGCTTTGGGAGTCAATTTCAGAATCTGTACTTTCACGATTCCATCACCTTGGACCAAGGCGCGAAGATACGCTTCCTGGGCTTTTGGAGAAAGCTGGGATAGGAAGTCACCTGAAATCTCCAACTTGATAGACGTACTTCGCGCCATGATTTGTTCCTCCTACTCAAATTTAGCCAGAACCCGAAAATACTCTTCCTCTGAAAGTTGTACGTTCTTGATGACGTATTTTTTGTCGGTTAGGCCCGTGCAGTTCCTGCAGTACGTGCAGTTCGTGCAGTACGTGCAGTTCGTGCAGTTCGTGCCGTACGTGCAGTTCGTGCAGTCCTTGCAGTTCATGCAGTACGTGCAGTTCGTGCAGTACGTGCAGTTCGTGCAGTTCGTGCAGTCCTTGCAGTTCATGCAGTACGTGCAGTTCGTGCAGTACGTGCAGCCCGTGCAGTCCTTGCAGTTCGTGCAGTACGTGCAGTACGTGCAGTTCGTGCAGTCCTTGCAGTCCTTGCAGTACGTGCAGAGCACGCAACGGAAGCAGCCGAAACTATCTCCGAAGTTCGGACGCTCAGAGTCCAGAAGTTCTAGGAGAGCATGTGTGTCTGCGTTGAGTAAAAATTCCTTTGTAACTTCCATGACTGTTCCTCTTACTTCTTGTCCTTCTTCTCGACTGCCTGCTTATCGTACTCGTAGATGACTGTCCCATTCCCAATCGGAATGCCTAGGAAGTCACCATGCAACATAAAGTAGTCCGCCGTCTTATCGAACGTCTTGACCGGTTGACCATTTGTGTCGACTATCCAAACCAAGACACTCTGGCCTGTTGGGTCCATCTCCATTCTTGAGACTAACGCGCCAGATGCAGTGCGTTGGTCCACGTGTACGCTCCCCTTGGACCCAATTCCAGGAATGTACCGAGGCTTTCCTTCTGCCCCGCTAAATACTACTGCTACGACTCGTTGTGCCATTGATTCCTCCGTTGCTTCTGTGCATTGAAAAATAGTGGAAAACCGTTTCGCGCCAAACATGCTGCGTCATGAGACCAGAAGAGGCAAGGTACTGGGGCAACATCAGGTAAAACCTTGGAAATCAGATGTGCACCAATCCCTAGCTTTCTGAAAGACTTAACTACATATACCCACACAAGCTTGCCATCTTGGGCATGAGCCCATCCAGTAAACAAGTCTGGGTCTTTTGAAATGACTGCTGTGATCGTAGTTCCCAAGTTCGCATGCAGTGCGTTTATAAGCTTCTTTTCTGCCTCGCGGACTTGAGACCAACCACTACCAATAAGCCCTTTTGTAAAGGATTTCATAATGAAATTCTCGTGGCAGGGCTTCGCTTGGATGAAGTCCATCGTCTCTATCACCTGAAAAGACGTCGGAGACACTTTAACTACTCCCCTCGTCTTTCTCACAGGGATGGCCATTCGCGCTAAGTAACGCGAAAGGATTCTCTTCGTAGCTCTCAAGAAGCTTCGCAACTTGCTCTGGAGTAAGAGATGCCGCGCGAAGTCCTATAGCTTTCAGCATCAAATCCGCCTTGTCTTTCTCAATTTTCCTGGAGACTTCTACCAAATCCACCAACTCCCCAACAGCCGCAGCCTCTCCCTTGGAGATGGCCTCAAGCCTATCCTTCTTCTCAAGCTCTGAGATTCTTCGCTCCAAAAGAGCTGAAGCACGGTCTAGAAGCGTTATAGCCATCGCCAATCCTTCAGAAGCGCGCCTAGAACGCATTTCAGGCCTTTCAGGCCTCCTGATACCACCAGCGCCGTCAACCCCCCTAAAGTGGCCTTCCCAGGAGCTTCCATGGCTATGCAGTCCCCCCAGAGACATCCACCGCGTGCTGATAGAGACCTTGAAGCATCTCGTCTTCTTCATTGCGTCCGCACGGACGTGACTTCACGAGTTGTTCCTCCTGGTCAAGCAAGAAAGCATTCCAAGTCTTGAGAGACTCCTTCAGGACAGAAGTTGTCGCGCGATTAGACATGATGTTCCTCCTCAGCCGAACGAAGAAAACCTACGACGATGTGGCGAAGTAGACTAGCGACAGAAGTACCGCTCTTTGAAGCATGAAGACGTAGTTTCATATCTACGTCCTCCTCCAAATTGAAAGTCCGGACCCTAGTCCTCCCCACCACGTTGAAGGCGGAAGAAGGAAGACGGTCTTCTTTGCTGGGCATACCGTAAACATAATGGGACTCATTATGTTTGTCAAGTTCGTAGCTCACATCATCCCCTGAAAGCCCACCAGTCCTTGTCGACTTCGGTAGTCGGCGTTATGGGCGGAACTATCCGGATTCTCTTCCGAGCCGGAGTCTGAAGTCTGAAGAGTCTCTATGCCAGGGTGCGTCTTCGCGCCCTGGTAGATACTTGGGTCTACTGTATTCTCTCCGGATGGGTCTACGTATTCTAGGTCTACCTTGAGTCTGTTTTTGTCACCAGTCCAATTACTGGTTTTGTCACCAGTCCAATCTAACGCAGTACTGTTTTTGTCACCAGTCAGTACTGGTTTTGTCACCAGTCCAATTGTCCCTTTTGATACCAGTCCGACTCGGCGTTTTTTGGCTTTGGTAGCCACCAGGGGCACTACAGGATTGTCACACATATCCATCCACGGATGATGCAGGAATACATACTGATTTGATGTGTCTTTTCGCGGGGTTCGCTTAACTAAACCGTATGATACCAACTCAGCGATTCCTTGAAAAATGGTATCTCTTCCCATACCTGTACGTTGCATTAGCGTTTTCACTCTGGGGTAGGACTCGCCTTTTTTCCAACAGAACCAGGCCAACTGAGAATAGGTAAGCTTTGCGCCCAAAGAGAGTTCAGGGCGTCGTAGTAGCCAGTTAGGGAGCTGTACGAAGGGGGACTCTGCTGAAGAGGAGTTGTCTACAACCTGGTCAAACTGGCCTTCGTCGACTAGGTCGGAGATCAGGCTGTCGCGAACGATGGAGTATGTATTTGTCCTACCTACTCGCCTATCCACGGTAATCAACCCACAGTGAACAACTTTCCCGTCACGTTCTTCACTGAACGTGGCTAGTTCCTGCAAAGCTCTCATAATAGAGCGCTTTACAGTCAGTCCTAGACGTTTGGCGATATCTAACTCAGATAGCCAGGCTGTGTGCCCATTAGCCGCTTGCATTATGATAGCTAGGACTAGCTTCGCAGTGCGTCCTAACTTGGCATTAGGCAGCGCAAGAAGTCGAACGGGCATCATTGCGAACTGCTTGCCAGTTTTCAGCGGATTGATGCCGATAGAACTTGACTCTTCTACGATCTCGTGCGAGTATCTCATCGTAACTCCTGTTTGGGGGACTGTGGCGTAACTCTCCCCGTTGATGGCCTCGTAACCCATCAATCATAAACCCCTCGCTCCTTGAGAACGAGGGGTTTTTGGTATCTAGAACACACACTCGACATGGGTTTCGTTCTTCTGATGGCTCGCGCCACTTCGTTGGGTTTCGTAACTTCCTTGGCTCACCTATTCCCCTTGGGTTACGCAATCGTCTTGGTGTGATCTAAAATTGGGCGCCTTGAAATCCTATTCTTCCTTCCGTCGACAAGCATTGCCAACGAGAGCCATTACGGATGCTATAGGCGTGTCTTGTAGTTAGGCCGAACAAGATCGCAGCCTCTTTTGGACTCATGCCCTCTTTCATCAGCGTTTTCATTCTTACTGCGTCTTCAGCAGACAGTTTTGCATTCGGATGTTTAGGGCCGTGGTTTGATCTTCCTTTATTGACCATATCTGCGGCATTATCGGCATAGTTCCCTAGGAAAAGATGATCTCCATTGACACAAGATCGAATGTCACACTTATGAAGCACTAGCAGCCCCTCTGGAATGGGACCGTGTCCCTGCTCCCAAAGCCAACGAGTTGCTTCTACAGGATGGCCTGTCTCGTTATGAAACTGACCATATCCCGCTGTCCCACACCTCCCAATCCATAGATGACACCTCGTCCCTAGAACAGGATGAGCCGTATCCGACTCAACTACGAAATCGTAGAAATGTTCGAGTAAGGATGCTTTCGTGTGCGTTTTGTGGTATGTCTGATTTGCCATTTGGATGTTCCTCCGGTGGTGCTAAAGCCCCGAATTTAGGTATGAGGCATTCGTACTTAGGTTCGGGGCTCGCTTTTTGTGTCCTGCCTCCATGAAGTTTCGGCTTCAGTCTCATCGGCCAAGACTTGCGGAAGGAGCCGGTCCAGCTCCTTTACCCTCTCTGCAATTGCCTCTAATCGCACGATTGCTTCGATCTTCTGTATCGTTCCGGGCGGCTTTCGTAACTGTAACCTTAGCCTTCGTATCGCCCCCCGTAGTTCCCGCGTGCTTGCCATTGCGTTCCTCCTGTACATGCGCTGCCCTCAGTAGCCTTAGACATGTCGGACATCCATCACAAACTGCCCAATTACCTTCAGAACAGTAGCAATGGTTTCCACATATCGAACAGTAGTGAACCCCAATCTCCCCTCCCCATCCACTCATGGCTTTACTCCACTGTCGACCGACTGATCCCATTCCTTCAACACCCGATCTACTTTAGGTATTACGGCCAAACGCGTAAACTCGCTGATTGATTGACCTACCATCGTGGCGGCTGCCTCTACCCTCCCCCTCTCCGAATCGTTCAAACACATCGCTACTATGTTGTGCCTTCGATCTTCTCTCAAAAGAAGAGGCCTTCCCGTTTTCTTTTTCATCGTCCGTTCCTCCTGAAATTAGAGTACCACTAGCTGTGTGTGTGTCAAATACTTTTTATACAAATTTATCTATCCACAGCTTCGCTATAATGCGGAGCTACTAGCCGGCCTATTTAGGAGCTGCTTGAGCAGACCCAATCACAAATTCAGACTTCTTGACTTCTTTCTTTGTTTCCTGATCTCTGAACTTTGCAGCACTGCTTTCTCGAACAGCTGTTACATCCTCAAAGTTCCCTATGCGGAAATGTAGGTAGCTTAGAAGAACTACTATGGCTGCAATGCCCCCTAGAAGATAGTACACACGCAAGTTTAGCTTGTTGATCTTAGCAAGAACAGCTGCGTTACTCTTCTCTATCGACTGACGTAGTCTAAATCCTGCACCACTAGGATCTTCCCAACAAGACCACATATGATCTGTTCCCGGCGTCTTGTTTGATGTGTAAGCCATTGGTACTACCTCTACTTCTAAGCTCACTGCGTTTTCGTCGATCACCAAAACGGCACGTAACGAGTGATGCTATTGACTGTGACAGTAAGCCAACCTTGAACACCAACGTGAGATCCAGTGGGGCCTGAAGACAGAACTACTCCAACAGCCCCAGCTGCGGCTTGCCCAGTAAAGTCTTGAAAACCTTGGAAGCCCTGAGTTCCTACAAGTCCTTGAAACCCCTGGAACCCTTGGAACCCTTGGAACCCTTGGTTCCCCTGAAATCCTTGCCACCCTTGGAACCCCTGGTTCCCTTGGTTTCCCTGCCAACCCTGGAACCCTTGGAACCCCTGCCATCCTTGGTTCCCCTGAAACCCCTGCCAACCCTGGAACCCCTGCCACCCCTGGTTCCCTTGGAACCCCTGCCACCCTTGCGGCCCCTGTGGACCCTGTACTCCAAAATTCCCTATTCCTTGAAACCCCTGCCATCCTTGGTTTCCCTGGTTCCCTTGATTTCCTACAGTAAGGATAGGAGGAAAATTGTCGTTGGAATAAGGCGCATTGGGAAAATCATCGGATGCCATGTTTTTACCTCGTCAGTAGGTCACATAAGTATTCTATATCTGCAATCTTAATTGTCTACTCATCTTTGTTGGTCTCGAAGAGAACGATAGAACTTTAGATCTTCAGCAGAAAAAAATCCTTCGGGTCCTCCAGGAATAGGTACACCCCTCGATTTCGCCTCAGTTTCAACAGTCGCGCCATGTGACCAACGCTTCCATGTGTTACCCCCATGGCGTACAAGTACGTAGTTGTCTGATTGAGGTAGGACTGTCTGAAATCGAGTGCGTCCCAGAATGAAATCTTGGTCTTCTCCTAAACTGACCTCCTCAAATTTCTTCTCTTCCCAGGAGGCTTTGTCAAAACAAATAGATCCTCCACCCATACAAGGGTACATCGAATATAACTCCCAGTCTCTCACTAAAAATATCGAATGCCGCAAAACAACCGATACTCCACCGGCCACATTCCTGATCGGGTTAACCATCGAGCCTAGGAAATTAGAAGCATACCAGTCGTCATCATCCCACTTGTGATAAAAGTCCGCTACAGACTGAGCCACCCCCACATTCAGCTTCCGACCAATTGTAGCGCTCTTGACTACAACGTGCTCTACGTTTCTTGGTAACTTTTCAGCGGTCTCTTCATCGTCTAGTAAAACCATGCGCTTATTCGGCCAGTCTTGATGTTCGAAGCATTTGAACATCATAGGCCAAAACCTACGCCTGGAAGGCATCGTGGCAACTAAGCAGGAAACAAGTGGGAAATTTCTGTCTGGCATCACATATGGTACTCTATAATTTCGACAAATCCTCCGAATCCACTCCCTCCGGTAGCAAACGCATTTGTTCCTCCCGCAGATAGAGTAAGTCCTCCCCCTCCTCCTCCGCCATAGCTGGAGGCACCATTTCCATTGGAGGTCGCACCTATGACTCCGCCTGGTGTTAATCCTCCAACTATTCCTGGTCCTCCTCCAGGACCACCCCCGTTACCTGAAATTCCTATATCCCTTGATCCTGCGGATGTATAAGGAAGTGCACCAAGAAGGATTCCGGGGCTTCCAGGCATTCCGGATTCATTTATCACAATACCACTAACTCCTGAAGCTGTTGAAGTAGCACCTCCAGCTGCAAATTGCTGTATCAAACTTCCTATTGTTGCCGTCATTGGTAGCCCTCCTCCACCTCCACCCAACGTAGCTGTAGAATATGGTGTTTGTATTACTGTGTTCCCTCCAGCAGTTCCTGCTGTAGGTGCATTAGTTCCTCCCGATCCTCCAATCCCAATAGTCATGACTATCGCGTCATTAGTTACAACAGACTGCCAATATTCTATCTTTGCGCCACTGCCTCCTCCCCCCGCTGCCGCAACACATCCATTCAGCCCTCCAGACAAAGACAGTGCTCCTCCGCCACCCCCTCCTCCTGCAGAAGCTTTTATGAACACTATGTTCGTGTTGGGATTTGTGATCGTATACGTCTGAGACGTTGTGAATACATGACCAGCTACGAAAACTGGAAGCGCGCTTGGCCCCTGGTTCCCTTGGTTCCCCTGATTCCCTTGCCTGCCCTGGAATCCCTGAACGCCGAAGTTCCCTAGTCCCTGCCAGCCCTGGAACCCTTGCCATCCCTGAGGCCCTTGCCTGCCCTGAAACCCCTGTACTCCAAAATTCCCCAACCCCTGCCATCCTTGGAACCCCTGCCATCCCTGCCACCCTTGCGGTCCTTGTCTACCCTGTACACCAGGATTTGTTCCTTGAGGTCCCTGTGCGCCAAAATTCCCTAAACCCTGAAACCCTTGCCAACCCTGATTCCCTTGTGGCCCCTGCCAACCCTGAAAACCCTGAAACCCTTGCCAACCTTGCCGTCCCTGGTATCCCTGGAAGCCTTGGAACCCCTGGGTTCCAACATTTCCCGGACCTTGCGGTCCCACTGTACTAACAATACCGGCAGCGTACTCATCTATGATTAAGTAACCATCTCCACCTGCTCCACCAAGTTGACCAGTTGACGCTAAATTTGCACCTCCACTACCCCCACCACCCTTAACCCCAGGGTTTCCATCTCCTTGTGTGCTCTTATAAGCTCCACCTCCATACCCTCCACCCGCTCCACCCCCATAGAAAGATCCACCTGCTTGTCCAAACTGGCCTGGTTCGTTGATGTCACCATTAGATCCAGCTACCCCAGAACCTCCTTTAGGAAGATTGGACGTTGCTCCACCATCTGCTCCACCCCCTCCTCCTGCAGTGTAAGTTGTTGACCCAACAGTAACCACTGTATTGTTACCAGCTGTTCCAACACCACCAGAAGTTGACCCCCCTGGACCTCCTGTTCCAATTGTTATTCCAGTGAGATTCGCGCCAGGACTTGTCAACAGAACTTCAAAATAGCCCCCACTCGCTCCACCACCACCACCGGTGCGGGTGGAAGCTACACCTCCTCCGCCTCCTCCACCTCCTACTCCATAGAGCCTGACAGGCAAACTGGTACTTAATAGAGTGAACGTTGAGGCAGCACCTGGAAGTAAAATAGTTCGACGAGCGATGTAATTAGCACTCCCTCCTTGCCAGCCCTGCCAACCTTGAAAACCCTGCCACCCCTGGGGACCTTGAACTCCGTATCCCTGTATCCCGGTTCCCTGGAATCCCTGCCACCCTTGGAACCCTTGGTTCCCCTGGAACCCTTGATTCCCCACGTTCCCTTGCCATCCCTGCCAACCCTGCCAACCCTGCCACCCCTGGAATCCTTGGAACCCCTGGTTCCCTTGACTTCCAGTCGAACCAGAATTTCCTGTAGTTCCCGCTATTCCCTGAAATCCCTGCCAGCCTTGGAACCCTTGGTTCCCCTGGAACCCCTGCCATCCCTGGTTCCCCTGGAACCCTTTGTCACCCTGAAATCCTTGAAGTCCGATCTGACCTTGGAACCCCTGCCACCCCTGGAACCCCTGGTTCCCTTGATTTCCCTGCCAACCCTGGAACCCCTGGTTCCCTTGGGTTCCCTGCCACCCCTGGAACCCCTGGTTCCCTTGGGTTCCCTGCCACCCCTGGAACCCCTGGTTCCCTTGGGTTCCCTGCCAACCCTGGAACCCCTGACTCCCTTGGAACCCGATCAAACCTTGGAACCCCTGCCATCCCTGGAAGCCTTGGAAGCCCTGGAAGCCCTGGAACCCTTGGCGTCCCTGCCAGCCCTGAAGTCCCTGGAACCCTTGGTTACCTTGTACACCCGTCGCGCCTAAGCCCTGAAACCCCTGAAATCCAATCAAACCTTGGACCCCTTGGTTCCCCTGTACACCTGCTGACCCTGTCGTTCCCGCTGTTCCTTGGAACCCCTGGTTCCCTTGATTTCCCTGCCAACCCTGGAACCCCTGGTTCCCTTGGGTTCCCTGCCACCCCTGGAACCCCTGGTTCCCTTGGTTTCCTTGCCATCCCTGGAACCCTTGGTTCCCTTGGTTCCCTTGCCATCCCTGGAACCCCTGGTTCCCTTGGGTTCCCTGCCAACCCTGGAACCCTTGGTTCCCCTGGTTTCCCTGCCATCCCTGGAACCCT
>Ga0182011_10001237_pt1 | contig 22431 bp, 22 predicted proteins | sample 711E1DmetaG_FD_120481 | JGI IMG/M metagenome (GOLD analysis project Ga0182011, IMG submission 120481) | Permafrost microbial communities from Stordalen Mire, Sweden - 711E1D metaG | ecosystem: Environmental > Terrestrial > Soil > Wetlands > Permafrost | place: Sweden: Stordalen | collected...
CTGCGCAAGGAAACCGACGAAGCGTCGAAGGCTCGACTCGAGATCCTGGAACGCGAGCTGGCCGAGACCGGCGAGGAAGCCGCGGCCATGAAGCAGCGCTGGTCGGCCGAGAAGGAGGCCATCTCGGGCGTTCGGACGACCAAGGCCGAAATCGAGGCGCTCCAGGTTCGAATCGAACAGGCTGAGCGCGAGACCGACTTCGGGACCGCCGCCCAGCTCAAGTACGGCCGACTGCCCGAATTGCAGAAGCGCCAGCAAGAGCAGGAGGCGGCCATCGCGGCCCTTTCCGGCCCGGATCGCCTGCTCAAGGAAGAGGTCACCGCCGACGACATCGCCGAAATCGTGGCGGCCTGGACGGGCGTGCCGGTGACCAAGCTGCTCGAGGGCGAGTCGTCAAAGCTCGTTCAGATGGAGGAGCGGCTGCATCAGCGAGTCGTGGGCCAGGAAGAGGCCATCCAGGCCGTATCCGATGCGGTGAGGCGTGCTCGCGCCGGGCTCAAGGACCCGCGCCGTCCCATCGGCTCGTTCCTGTTCCTTGGGCCAACCGGCGTCGGCAAGACCGAGCTGGCCCGCGCCCTGGCCGAGTTCCTTTTCGACGACGACACGGCCATGGTCCGCCTGGACATGAGCGAATACATGGAGAAGTTCTCCGTCTCGCGGCTGGTCGGCGCGCCTCCCGGGTACGTCGGCTACGAGGAGGGCGGCCAGCTGACCGAAGCGATCCGGCGCCGGCCGTACCAGGTGGTGCTGCTCGACGAGATCGAGAAGGCACATCCGGACGTGTTCAACATCCTGCTGCAGGTCCTCGACGACGGGCGCCTGACCGACGGCCAGGGCCGCACGGTCGACTTCCGCAACACCGTACTGATCATGACCAGCAACGTCGGCTCGCAGTACATTTCCGGCTTCACGGAACGTGGCGATGACGGCGATTCGGAGCGTCGTGCCGACGCTTTAGCCTACGACCAGATGAAGGCCCAGATCACCGAGGCGCTGCGGGTCCAGTTCCGGCCCGAGTTCCTCAACCGCATCGACGAGGTCATCGTCTTCCACGCCCTCAACGACGCCGATCTGGCGGCCATCGTGGAGCTGCTGCTGGCGGACCTGCAGCGCCGCCTGGCGGAGCAGGAGATCGTTCTGGAACTGACGCCCGCGGCGAAGTCGCTCATCGTCCGCGAAGGAACGGACCCGGCATACGGGGCACGGCCACTCAAGCGGACGATTCAGCGCCTCGTCGAGAACCCGCTGGCGCGGGCCCTGCTACAGGGCGAGTTCAAACCCGGCATGACCGTCGTCGGAGACGCGGACGCGATCGGCGGCGTGCTGGTCTTCCGCTCGGGCGACTCGACGGTCGTGGCGGACGCGGGTCAGCGCCGCGACGCCCGCAAGAGAGTGGCCCCGGAACCCGCCGGCGCGGCGGCCGGGGCTTCGGCCGCGGAACGGCTCTGGACGCCGGACAAGCCGGAGAAGGGGCCCAAGCGGGTCAACTAACGGCGCCGCGGTCGCGGTCGCGGTCGCGATCGCCCAGGGTCCGAGTCCGCTCGGCGGTCTCCAGCATCGCCCGGGTGTTGTGATACGGGCATTTCCAGAAATCGACCAGGTTCAGGGCGGGGATCGGCTCGCCCTGCGCCGTCACGCGGTTGTGCCACTCCCCGATGCCGCGGTCGATCACGTGGGCATCGATGAAGTCCCAGGTCTTGAGGGCGGCGTCGAGGAACTCGCCTCTGCCGGAGAGCTGGCATGCATTGAGGAACCCGACGACGCCCTCGGCCTGGACCCACCAGTGCTTCTGCGTGTCGAGTTCTCCACCCGGCGCAAGCTCGTAGTAGATCCCGCCGTTGGCCCGGTCGAGACCCGCCGCCAGCACGCTATCGGCCAAACGAACTGCGGCCGCCTGCGCCCTCGCGGTGAGCGAATCGTCGCCCACCACCTCGGCCGCCTCGCACAGCAGCCAACTCGCCTCGATCTCGTGGCCAAACGAGATGACCCCTGATATCGGTCGCCAGCGCTCGTCGTGGAACAGGATCAAGTGGCCGGTGTCGGAGTCGATGATCCGGTCCAGCATGATCGCGAGTACGGCGCGCAGTCGCTCACGGGGTCGCGGCTTGTCGGAGGCTCGAACCAGGCACGTGTAGGCCTCGAGCAAGTGGAGGTGGGTATTCATCGAGAACGGGGCGTTCATGTCGACGTCCGACAGCCGGATATCGTCGATCGGCTCCCAGCCGGGCCCTCGAGCCTCCCAGTAGCCGCCGCTCACGGGGTCCAGAGCGTGCGTCTCGATGTCCTCGAAGAGACGCTCTGCCAGCTCGATCGCTTCCCGCGCGCCGGTCGCTCGGAAGTACTCCGCCAGACCGTAGATGCCGAATGCCTGACCGTAGGTCTGTTTGCGCCCCTGCAACTCCCGGCCTTCGCTGTCGACCTCCCAGAACAGACCGGAGTTGTCCGGATCCAGGAAGTGGTCCAACAGGTAGCGGAAGGCCCGATCGGACATCTCCCGCGTGAGTGGATCCGGCCAGCGGCGCAGAACGGCCGAGAAGCTCCACAGGATGCGAGCGTTGAGGACGAGGCCCTTTCCCGCGCTCGGATCCGGCCGGCCGTCCTCCGCGATCCTGCCGAAGAAGCCGCCCTTGTCGCGGTCGACCGCCGTTGTGGTCCAGAACGGCAGCATCCCATCTCGCAGTTCCTTCTCGGCGGCGAGCCCAAGTGTGGTGATGCGGGCGGTCCTGCTCATGGTGACGCGGATGGTAACGGGCCCAGCCGGCGCCCGTCAGGCCGGCCGGCCTGGGGATAGGATCATGCGGACGATTCCGTTGGAGCCGCGGCATGAGATTCGAACTGGTTCGGGAGAGACTCCGGGCGCTGCCGTGGGAACTGCCGGCGCCGCCCGCGATCCTGACGCCGATCATGCGTGGCGGCTGGCCCGACTCGCCCGATCCTCTCTTCCCGGTGGAAGAGCACCGGCGTGGCAGACCGGCGGCGGTCCTGGTGCTCCTCTTCCCCGACGCCGAGGGGCAGGCCCGCGTTCTGCTGACGACGCGCGCCTCGAGTGTGGCCGCGCATGCCGGCGAGGTAAGCTTCCCCGGCGGCTCAGCCGATCCGGGCGATGCGGATCCCGTTGCCACGGCCCTTCGCGAGGCGGCCGAGGAGGTGGCCCTCGATCCGGCCGCCTGCGGGTTGCGCGTCACCGGTGGCCTGGAGGTCTTCGCCCTGACGGTGTCCGGGTTCCGAATCACGCCGGTAGTGGCCATTGCGGAGCGGCGGCCGGAATGCCGGCCCGCACCCGAGGAGGTGGCCCGTATCATCGAGGCGCCGGTGGAGGCGTTCCTGCCGGACGCCCCGGTGGAACTCGAGGAACGGGTGATTCGCCGGCGGCTGATTCGCTACGGCGTCTACCCCGTGGCCGGCGAACGCGTGTGGGGCGCGACGGCTCGAATGCTGGGCCAGCTGGGAGCGCTGCTCGCCGGCGAGGCGGCTGAGCCGGCGGCCGAGATCGGGGCCGAGGCGGAGGCTCCGGCAGTGGCGTCGCTGGCCGCGGCCCCGGCTCCGGCTCCGGCGTCGGAGCCCACGGTGAGGCCAGCCCGACCCGACGACCGACCGGCGATCGGGGCATTCCTCGAAGCCCTCGCTCCGGACCTCGCCCGCGACCTGCCGCCCGCGTCCCAGACGCTTCTCGCCGAGACCGCGGCCGCGGCCGACGGCAAGATCGTCGGCCTGGCCAGCTGGGCTCCGTGGAATCGCCCGCGGCCAGCCGCCGACCCGCGCGGCTTCGACGGCCTCGACTTTCCGACCGGGGAGTCCGCCGAGCTGACACTGCTGGCCGTGGCTCCGGAAGTACGCGGCCAGGGCATCGGCCGGAGGTTGACCAACGCCGCGGCGGAGGCCGCCGAGGCCGCCGGCAACACCCGCCTGCTGGCCTGGACCCTCGCCGATGCGGCGATCCACCCCTCGTCGGTCGCCGCCCGGGCGTTCTTCCACTCCAACGGCTTCATCGACCTCGCAGTCGACCGCAGAATCCAGGCTCGCGGCGAGGATCGCCTGGTGCTATCCCGGCCCCTATGGTCAAGACGCCGACACACATTCGAGTAGCGGTGGCCTATTGTTTCGTAGGTGACCCTACTTCGCGTCGCGAGGGGCGGCCACAGCAGGAGGAATCGACTCGTGGACTTCCTGATGCGCAAGATGACCGGCATCGAGGCGGTCAAGAACGGCGTCGCCAGCGACGCCTATGTCGAGAGCATCTCCGACACCGGCACGACCATCAGTTCGCCGTCCGCCGGACCCGAGGCGCCGGTCTACCAGTTCAGCCTGCAGGTCACGCCGATCGGTGGAGCGGGGGCGCCGTATCCAGTAGTGGTCAAGGCAGCGGTTCCGCGCCTCTACGTCCCGATGGTTCTGCCCGGCATCCGCGTCGGCGTGATGATCGATCCCACGAATCCGCAGAAGGTCTCGCCTGACTTCTCGCGCATCAACGCGGGTTCTCCGGCCGGCGGCACGGGCTACGGGGTCCCGGGCGGCGTCCAGATGACCTCGGCCGGCCCCGGCGGCTTCGACATGAACTTCGACGCCAGCGGCCAGCCCAACATGGCCAACGTGGCCGCGGTGGCGACCGGCGTGCAGAGCGGTCAGGTCAAGACGATCAGGGGCAGCGCGGACCAGCTCCTGGCGACAGGGACTCACGGCACTGCTGTCGTCACCACGGCCATGCCTCTAGGCAAGACCGTCCGCGACATCAACCCCAATGCCGATCCGTCGCGCCTGAACGACCCGATGTGGCTCTTCACCGTCGAGGTCACCCTGGCAGGCCAGGCGCCGTTCCCGGCCGTCTTCGGCCATCGCGTGCCGCTGGCCAAGCTTATGGCCGTGGCGCCCGGCGCGAAGCTCGCGGTCGCGGTCAACGAGGCCAACAAGAACCAGGAAGTCGCCATCGACTGGGACCAGTCGCCGCTCGCATAGATCCGCGATGGCGTGGGAGCCAAAGGCCGACGACCGCCTGGACTGCTCGATCGTGGCCGGGCGGTCGTCGCCGTACGGAGGGAGGAGGCCAGCCGCGCTGTGGGGTCAGCCGACTGGTCGCAGTTTGGATGCGAAGCGCTTGCCAACCGAAAGTGCGGCGGTGGCTCGCGGCGCATCGACCGCCCCAAGAACCGATCGCACCGCAGGAGGGATCGCGATGAGGCTGCTGCCGGGCTCGAAGCGAGAGCCAACGTCGACCCCACGGCGGGCGTGGAGCCTGGTGGGCGCACCGCTGCTCCTCTCCTTCGTGGCGATCAGCATGGCCGGGTGCGTATCGCCGGCCGATGACCAGCAAGGCTTCATGATCGATGCATGAGCCGACCTCGACTCAGCTGCGCCGGAAGAGGCGCGCCGTCCCCCCGCCGCCTCTTGCGGCATTCCTTCTGAGCGCGCTCGGCTTCCTGGCGATCGGCCTCTCCGGGGCCCATCCCGCGATCGCCGCAGACGCGACGATGTCGCCGTTTACCGCGGGCCGCCATGTCTACGACTACGGGAGGGTTCTCTCCGCCAAGTCCGCCACCCGGGCCGAGTCCCTGGCAGCCCACATCGAGGCGGAGGGCGGCGGGCGGACCGTGATCTACACCGCGGCAAACTCGTCGGAGCTGCCCACCAGCGACACCCTGGCCACGGCCTGGCACGTGAATGGATTGCTGTTGACCGCCGCCCCGGACGGGTCGGCAGCCCTCGCCATGGGCACCACGCTCCAGGACGAGCTCAACTCCGACATGGCAACCGTGATCAACGACCAGGCGACGCCCGCCGGGCAAACGGCAGAGAGTTGGATCATGAGCTCCCTGGCCCGCGTCGATGCCTTCATGAGCGGGACGCATGTCTTCGACGCCCCGGGAGTCCTGGACGCGAGCAGCCTCCAGAAGGCCGAGTCGGCAGCCACGGACATGTCCACCAAGATCAAGACGCCCGTCTACATCGACATCTCGATCGGCGGGACCGACCCCGCGACCTCGGCCATCTCGAACGCCAGGTTCATCAGCGGCAGGTACGACGACGTCCTGATCATCGCCCTGGCCGTGTCGGGCAATCGCATCGGTGGGCAGATCGACGCGACCGGGGACGCTGACAACCAGTACGGAACGGGCAGCCCGTGGGCCGGCGATGTCCTCTCGGCGGAGTCGGCGGCCAACGAAAACGTCCAGGCCTCGGTCCTGACCGCGATCGATGCAGTCCACGCCAACGAGCCGTCCCCCGTCATGAGCTTCGTGGGGTCGCCGTGGGGCGAGATGCTGCTGACGTCGCTGGCGTTCATCGTCCTGTTCGGCCTGATGCTGCTCCTGATGCGCTTGCTGATAGCACGTCAGACGTCATAGGGCGGACCCAGCGACGCCGTCATTGCACCGGCGCCTGGCGCGCACCGAATCGAGTCGCTCCGAGATTGGGATGCGATACGCTTGCCGCGCATAAGGGTCGGCCGACCGGCTCCCGGCGCTTCGATGCCCTGTGGGCGGCGGCCATAGAAGGAGGGACCTCGATGAGGCGGACGCCGGGCTCCAGTCGCAAGTTCATTTCGGCTCAACAACGCCGGCACGGGCGCGCGGCTGGATGGCCGCTTCTCGCGGCATTTCTTCTGAGCGCATTCGGCTTCCTGGCGATCGGCCTCTCCGGGGCCCATCCCGCGATCGCCGCAGACGCGACGATGTCGCCGTTCACTTCGGGCCGCCACGTCTACGACAATGCGCAGGTCCTTTCCACTCACTCCGCGACCACGGCCGAATCGCTGGCAACGAAGATCGAGGGCGAGGGCGGCGGGCGCGTCGTGATCTACACGGCAGCCTCCAACTCGGACGTACCGACCGACAGCACCCTTATGCAGGCCTGGAACATCGACGGCCTCCTCGTGACCAGCTCCGACATCGGCGTGCAGGTCACACTGGGCACCACCCTCAAGGAGAAGCTCAGCACCGAGCAGGGCGATTACCTGACGTCGTCATCGTTCTTCAGCGATGCGATATCCGAGAGTTCGATACTGGACACCCTCGGGTGGACCGACGCTTTCCTGGGCGGAACGCACGTCATCGACGCGGCCGGGGTCCTGGACGCGTCCGGTCGCACACAGGCGGAAACCGCGGCCAAGGACCTTTCGACTAAGGTCGGCGGGACGGCTTACATCGACATCGTCACGTCCGGAGCCGATCCCGAGTCGGTTGCCGCCTCCGACGCGTCCCAAATCAGCACCAGCCTCACCAGGTCCCTGGCAATTTGCTTTGGCGTGAAGGGCACTCTCTACGGTGGGGCCGTCGATGCCGACCCGGAGATCGGCATCGAAACCTACAAGACGTCCGATCCGTGGGCAACCAACGGCGAGCTCTCCAACAGGACGGCAGCAAACGGGAATGTCCAGGCCGCGATCCTGACGGCGATCGGCGACGTCCACTCCTCGTCTCTCAATGAAGACATTCTCGGCGCGGCATTGCCATGGATCATCTTTACGATCGTGATCGTCGTCCTGTCGCTCTTCGGTGGCGGGTGGCTGATGCGCAAGATGACCGGCGTGACGGGACCCATCAAGGGCGGCGTTCCCAGTAGCGCGATCATCGAGGGCATCACCGACACGGGCGTCACGACCTCCGGCATGGGCGCCGGGCCCGAAGCGCCGGAGTACAAGTTCGACCTGCAGGTCACCCCGATCGGCGGCGGCGCGCCATACCCGGTCCAGACCAAAGCCCTGGTGCCGCGCCTCTTCATCCCGATGGTCGTCCCCGGCGCGACCGTCGGCGTGATGATCGACCCGGCCAACCCGCAGAAGGTTTCCATGGACTTCAGCCGAATGGGCGGCGCCTCACCGGCGGGTGGCTTCCCGGCGGGCGGCTTCGGCGCGCCGGCAGCGAGCGGCTTCGGCACTCCCGCACCGGGCGGCGTCAACATGACCGCGGCCGGGCCGGGCGGGTTCAACATGGCCTTCGACGAGAACGGCCAGCCTTCGGCCACCGACGTGGCGAATCTGGCGGGCGGATTGCAGAGCGGCGCCGTCCACCAGATCAAGGGCAGCGCGGCGCAACTGCTGGCGACCGGTACGCACGGCACCGCGGTCATCACCACAGCAATGCCGCTCGGCAAGACCGTCCGCGATATCAATCCGAACGCGGATCCCTCGCGCCTGAACGACCCGATGTGGCTCTTCACCGTCGAGGTGAGCCTCGCCGGCGAGGCGCCGTTCCCGGCCGTGTTCGGCCATCGCGTGCCTCTCGACAAGCTCGCGGCAGTGTCCCCCGGCGTGAAGCTGGCGGTCGCGGTCAACCCGGAGAACAAGAACCAGGAAGTCGCCATCGACTGGGACAAGTCGCCGCTCCCGTAGGCCGGATCCAGCGTTCAGTCACCGGTACCCGGGCTCTGGCCGACTACCAGGGCTCTTGATCGGGCGACTTGCGGTTCGGGGGGAGGACAGGCGGTTCGGGGGCGAGCCCGCCGTCGGCGGTCGTCAGCTCGGCTGCGCCGCCCTCCGACAACCGCGCCGGCTCGGCGCCGGCCTCGGCAGGAGCGAACTCGACGACGATGGCCCGCATCGGCGTCAGCTCCGTCCACGCGGCGTGGACCACGTTCGGCGGCCAGACGACGGCTTCGCCGGCGGCGACGCGTGCCCGCTCTTCGCCGACCTGGACGAAGCCGCCACCTTCGATCACCAGCAAGTAGCTCAGGTTCGGGTTCGATTGGGGAGCTATGCCCGCGTTCGGCTTGAGGGCTAGCTCGGCGACCACGCCCCGGTCATCGACGTGCACCGGCGTCGCTTCCACGCCGTGAGTGCCCGGAGGACCGTCGTGCTGCCGGTGGCCGATGCCGAAGCGACGGATCTCCACCGCGTTCGGACGCGCCTACACGCGGTATGCAGGCACGGGCGGGAGTCGGACCGCGGGTGGACGCACCGCGCTGCTCCCGGCGACTACCGGCGGCGGCGCTTCGGCTTGGCCGTCGCCTTGGCCCGGATCGTCTCCGCGGGATGGGAAGTCTTGGAGTGCTGGAAGTAGCGCTGGCGAGCGAGCCGCTCCTCATAGGCCCGGATGATCGGCGGGAAGTGCCAGAACCGGATCCACAGGAAGAGCGCCGCGCCGCCGACCATCGTCGGCAGGACGAAGATGAAGTCGAAGCCGAAGATGCTGAACATCAGCAGCAGCGAGAAGACGCCGATTGTCGTCCACATCAGCCACTCGTTGAGGTCGAGGAAGACCGAGTAGGCGCGCAGTCGCCGCCCCTGGAAGTTATAGAAGATGACGCCGATAACGAGCAGCGCCAGGGAGAGCTGCCAGGTCGGGTCGAACAACGGCTTGAAGTTGTCCTTATTGAAGCCGATGAGCAGCTGATCCAGCTGATTCCACGGGCCGTTCACGCGGACCCTCCGAGTGTTCAGTAGCTAGCGGTCATTGACCTGAATAGGCGCTCATCGGTGACGCGGTGGCGTGCCATGCGTAGCCGGAAAACGGCCTTCGCTGCGGCAACGCTTGTTGCGCCTGCGATTTCGCGTCTAGGGAGTATGCCATGACCGAGCGCTATACTCGGGCCAATCCGGCAATCCTGAGTGAACGGAGCGTTGCGGGCGGCCAGCCGACCGGCCGAGGAGCGACGCGCGGACCCGCGGATCCAGGAGCCGGGACTCGGGCATTTGGGAGGTGCGCCTGGTGCGAGCCTTGCTCTCGGTGGCGAACCGGGAGGGCCTCGTCCCTTTCGCGCGCAGCCTGCTCGCCCTCGATGTCGAGGTCATCGCGACTGAAGGCACGCGCGAAGCCCTGGCAGCCGAAGGCGTCGAAGTCCGATCCGTGTCCGAGCTGACCGGCTCGGAACCGATCGCGGGCGGCCAGGTGAAGACGCTCCACCCGGCCATCTACGCCGGCATCCTGGCCAGACGGGACCAGCCCGATCAGCTCGCCGAACTGGAGGCCCAAAAGATCGGCCTCATCGACATCGTCGCCGTCAACGTCAGCCCGTTCGCCCCGCAGGTAGGCGCCCGCCTGGTGCCCATCGACGAAGCGACCGAAATGATCGACATCGGCGGCGCCGCACTCCTGGCCGCCGCCGCGCGCAACTACGCGGGAGTCGCTGCCGTGGCCAACCCGGCCCGCTACCCGCAGGTCATCGCCGAGATGCGGCAGCGTGGCGCCGTGTCGGCCGAGCTCCGGCAACGCCTCGCCGCCGAGGCATACGGGCTCATCGCGGCCTATCACGCCGAAATCGCCGCGTATCTATCGAACGTGGCCGGCGACATGTTCCCCGGGCGGCTGGCGCTGGTCCTGGAGAAGGTCGACGACCTGCGCTACGGCGAGAATCCGCCTCAGCGCGCCGCCTTCTACCGCGAAATGACGCACCGCGCCGGCACCCTGGCCGATGCCACTCAGCTCCAGGGATCGCGGCCGTCGTTCAACGACCTGCTGGACCTGGACGCGGCCTACGCCATCGCCGCCGACTTCACCGCACCTACCGTAACCATCGTCAAGCACACTGATCCGGTCGGGCTGGCGTCCGCCGAGGAACTCGTCGAGGCGTGCCGCAAGGCGCTCGAGACGGACTCCGTGTCGTGCTTCGGCGGCATCGTCGGCGTCAACCGCGAGCTCGACGGCGCCACCGCGCGCGAGATTGCCGCCAACTCGTATGAGGCCGTAGTCGCCCCGTCGTTTGACCAGTCCGCGATCGGCATCCTGGCTCAGAAGCCGCAGATCGCCCTGCTCGCGGTCCCACCAAATCCCATCGCCGGCCCGCGCGACTACGGCATCGCCAACCTCGATTTCAAGCGCGTCGCCGGCGGCCTGCTGGTCGAAACAAAAGACGAGTTGGGGCTGGACAAGACACAACTCCAGGTGGTGACGAAGAGGCGGCCCACGCTCGAAGAGCTGACGGACTTGCTGTTCGCCTGGCGGGCCGTTCGCCACGTCCGCTCGAACTCGATCGTGCTGGCCCGGGGCGGGGCTACGGTCGGGATCGGGGCGGCCCAGGCAAGCCGGCAGGTGGCCGTTGAGATCGCCCTGCGGCGAGCGGGCGACAGGGCCAGGCTCGCGGTCATGGCCAGCGACGCCTACTTCCCCTTCCCCGACGGAATCCAGGCCGCTGCCCAGGCCGGCGTCACCGCGATCATCCAGCCGGGTGGCTCGATCCGCGACGAGATGGCGATCGAGGTCGCCGATCGGCACCACATGGCCATGGTCTTCACCGGACGGCGCCACTTCCGCCACTGAGCGGTCGGGCGGGCGCGGGCGCTGGTGCCGGGGAGCCGTGCGGCGCTGCCAGCGGCCCGCGAGACCCCAGTCAGACGGATCGTTTTCTCCGGCGACGAATCATTCGCAGGTTTCGTTCTGTTCGGTGATCCGTTGGCATCGAAACCCCGAATCAGTGGATGACAGCCGATCGGGACTGACGGACCGGTCGGTAGGTCGGAGGATAGGGAGCCCGGTTTCCGGGCAAGGTCCGGTCTACCCGGACGAGGGGAACGTGGCGGGCGACAGGTCGGAGCCCATACCGCCGAGGGGCCTGTCGCCACGCCGCGCAGCCGGCAGAGCCGCGCGGTGATGGCGTGGCTCTCACTATTTTCCGGACCGGGTTCGCATTTGGAGGCGGGGGATGAAGCGTTTCGGCCTTGGGCTCGTGATGTGGGCCCTGCTTCTCCTCCTGCTGCCGTTCTCGGTGGGCGGCTGCAACATCTCGTGTGCCTGCAGCGTGACGCCCGACCCTCGCTGGACAACGACGCCCATCGGAACTGGTGAAGCGGCCATGTCCGGCGCCAAGTTCGCCGGCGTGCCGTCCATGACGGCGGAGCGATCGTCGGGCCCGAGAGCCGGACCTTCTACCGAGCGACCGCACCAAACACGATTGCCCTGGTCGACGGCGACTCGGGGATAGTCGTCGAGGTGGTGCTGGAAGATCAGATGCCCAACGACGGCGACGCCTCCGCTACCGAAGACAGCGTTCGGGCGGCCGCACAGGCATTCATGACGCGCATCGGCATGACTACAGAAGGATTCTCCGAGTCCGTGCAGCTCATCGGGCGGGCCGGCGTCGCCGCCTACGACATCAAGTGGACGCAACTCGGCACCGTGGAAGTCCCGAAATTCGAAGTCCTGGTGAATGCGTCAACGGGAGCCGCTTTCGCCTATGTCGACCTTCGCATGATGTGGAGTCTGACCGCGCCCGTCATCGGTCGGCAGAAGGCCTCCGAACTCGCGCTCGCGGCCCTCGGCCAGCCTGATGCGCAGGTTGATTCGGCTGATTTCACGATCGACTTTTCGGCCGGCACGCAGTCCTCAACCTGGACCGTCGGCTTCGGCGCGGCGGGGGCCACGGCCTCGGACGGTGCTCGGGGCAGCACTCTCGTCCGTGTGAACGCAGTAACGGGCGCGGCCACAGTCGAGAAGTCGTAGAGCGTTCGGCCAGAACCCCGTTTCGGCACGCCTTGCCTCGTGCTCGTCCTGCGTGAATCAGGAAATGGACGGCTGCGGTACCCAGCGGCCCAGGGCGGCGTCCCAGGCGGCCAGTACGCGAACCGCCGAGGCGCCCTCAATCGACTCCTGACGTGCGCGAGCCGCGCCGACCGACTCGGCCCAGCCAGGCGGGACCAGGTCCGGGGCCAGATCCGATAGAGGAGCAAGGACGAAAAGGCGGCGCCCGGCGTCAGGGTGCGGCACCTCGAGCAGCTTCTCGGCCCTGGCCGGGTCCGGCGAGGGACCGGCTTCGGGCCGCGCCACCGACAACTGCTCGTCGCCGAAGATCAGCAGATCCAGGTCCAGCTCGCGGGGTCCGTAGCGGAGCCGATCCTGCCGGCCGAAAGCCCGCTCGATCGACTTGAGGGCCAGCAGCAGGGCAATCGGGCCGGTAGCCGCGCCGGGGGTGGCCGGCACGTCCACGACCACGACCGCGTTGTGGAAGTCGGGCTGGTCCGTGACCTCGACTGGAACGGTCAGGTACAGGCGCGACACGCCGGCAAGGCTGGCCCCGGGAAGAGCGGCAAGGGCGTGGACGGCGGCGGTCAGAGTCGCCTGCGCGTCACCGATGTTCGCCCCGAGTCCAATGTACGCCCGAACCGTGCTCATTGGCTTCATCCACTCCCTGCCGCGCCGGGCCACGGGATTGCCGCGTCACGAGGCGCCGCGGCTAGACTCCGCTCGTGCGCCCCGTGCTCGTGCTCATTCTCCACCCCTCGGCGCCGGCCGACGCTGGCCCGCTCGTCCGCGCGCTCGCGGAAGCGCGCCACGCGCTTGCGGAGCGGCAGCGTGACGCATTCCTCGCCGCCGGCGCCGACTCGGCGGAGGTAGTGGCGGGGCCGCCGGACGGGCTCTCGTTCGGGGAGCGGCTCGCGGCGGCGCTGCGGGAACGCAGCGATCCGCAGGGTTGGGGCGGGCAGTGGGGCGCCGGCGTCAGCGGCGCCGGCGGGTACGTGGTGCTGAGTTCGGGCTCTCCGTCGTGGAGCGGCGGCGCCATGGCCGGCGGGCTGATTGTTCTTGGCTCCGGCAGCATTCCACTCGCCCGCCCCACCGATCTGCGACGCTTCGTGGAGGTTGCCGCGGGGCCGGGCGGGCACGCTCTGGCGAACAACCGCTACTCGGCGGATGTGGTCGCGATCTCGCGGGCGGCGGATCTGGCGGGCCTCGCGCCACTCCCCGCCGACAACGCCCTTCCCCGGTGGCTGGAAGAACGGGCCGGAGTGGCCGTCACGGACCTCCGGTCGCGCTGGCGGCTGGGCGTCGATGTCGACACGCCGCTGGACTTGCTGGTGCTGGGCGGTGCGGCGGCGCTCGACCGCCACGGAACGGGGCCACTCTTTGGCGAGGGGCCGGCGAGCGAGCGGCTTGCGGCACTCGCCGGCGTCACGTCGAACCGGCGCGCTGAACTGCTCGTCGCGGGCCGAGTTTCTGCGACCACACTCAAGTGGCTGGAGCGCGGCGTCGCGTGTCGGGTCCGGGCCCTGGTCGAGGAGCGCGGCCTCCGCGCGGCGTCGACTCTTGCCCAATCGGGTGCCACCACCAGCCCCCGACCGCCCCGCTCGGTCCTCGGCGAGCTGCTCGACCGTGACGGCCCCGCCGCTCTGGCAGCCACCGTAGCCCGCCTGGCCGATGCTGCCGTGATCGACACCCGCGTCCTGATGGCTCACCTAGCCGGTGCCCCGGATGGATTGGGCGCCGCCGACGGATCGGGCTCCGGTCTTGGTACCGCAACGAGTACGGCCTGGCCCGCGGCCGAAGACCGCTTCGCGTCCGACCTGCTGCTGCCCTCGGTCATCGCCGATCCGTGGCTTCGCGCTCTCACCTCCTCTGCCGCCGCGGCCCCATCCGACCACCCGATCCTTCTCGGCGGCCACACGCTGGTGAACGGCGGGCTCCGCCTGCTCGCGCAGCGAGCTCGAATGGGGAAGCGATGACGCCCGATCGGCGGACGCCGTCGACCGATCTCCCGCCGCCGTCCGGCCCCCAACCACTGGCCAGTAGTTCTACCGACCGTTCCGCCGACGGCGACGTCGCCCGATCCAACGAACTCACCGCCGTCGTCCGCGCCGAGATTCAATCGAATCCGGACCGCCGGATCACGTTCGCCCGATATATGGAACTGGCCCTCTACGAGCCCCGGCTCGGCTACTACCGCCAGGCTGCAGACCGCCCCACCGACGCCGGCGACTTCCTGACCGCGCCCGAAACCCACGCCATCTTCGGCTGGACCGTCGCCCGCCGGATCGAGGCCATGTGGGCCGGGCTCAGCCGCCCCTGGCCGTTCGACCTGATCGAGTACGGCGCCGGATCGGGCACGCTGGCCCTATCGATCCTCGACGGTATGCGCCGTCACGGCGCTGCCGACCGCAACGCAGCCGACCGGCTGGCAGTCGACCTGCTGGCGTCAATTCGGTACGAGCCGGTCGAATCGAGCCCCAACCGGCTTGCGGACCTGTACGAACGGTTCGAAAAGGCCGGACTTGCCGGGCGTCTGGCAACCTCAAGCTCGTACGAAGATGCACGAGGGACGGCCTCGAACGGGTCAGTGCCCGTCACCGGCGTCATCCTCGCCAACGAGTTCCTCGACGCTATACCCATCCACCGATTCGTCGTCCGTGGAGGAAAGCTGCTCGAGCTCTACGTCGCGTGGAAGGATGGCTTCGTCGAGGTTCCGGGCGAGCCGTCCACGCCGGCCCTCGCGGAACGACTCACCGAGGACGGGCTCGATGTCAACCAGCTCGCGGAGGGGCAGATCGGCGAGATCTCCCTGGGCCTCGGGGAGTGGCTCCGGGGAGTGGCCGCTCGCCTCGCCCGCGGCTACGTCGTGGTGATCGACTACGGCCACCATGCCGCCGACCTGTACGGCCCTCGCCGCCTCGCCGGCACGCTACTCGGATACCGCGGCCATCGCGTCGTGGAGAATCCGTTCGACGCCCCGGGCCAGGTCGATCTCACCGCTCACGTCGACTTCACCGCGCTGGAGAAGCTCGCGGCGGCAAACGGATTCCGGACCGTCTTATCGACCACGCAGTCGGAGTTCCTCGTCGCCACAGGCCTCGAGGAGGAGCTGCGAGCGTTGCAGGCCAGCCCGGACCTGACCCTCGCCGACTACGCCCGCGCCCGCTCCGGCATCGTCCGCATGCTCGACCCGCGGCATATGGGCCGGTTCAGGGTCCTGATTCTGGAGCGCGGGTAACGCGGCGACGGTCGCCCCGGCCAGGCCGGCGGGAAGATCGGGGCCCCGCGGCCGGGCCATATCGTGGAACTGGGCAAGGGCGTGGACCGTGCCACCGGACCACGCGGCGACCTCGGCCCAGCGAACCAGGCCGCCGTACCCACGACCCGCCGCGTGGAAGATTCGCGCATGGGCCTCGAACACGGGCGGAACCAGGGCCCCGACGCCGCTGGCGAAGGACATGAGCCGCGGCCCGATCCATGCCGCCTCAGCGGCGTCGCTGCACGGCGTGAGCCTGCCTCCGACGCTCAGCGGTCCATTGTCGCGCAGCATCACATCCGCCTGTCTCGGAACCGACACCTGCCTTGCCGGCACGCAACTACCTTTTGCGGGAGGGAGGCAGGAATGACCACGAATCAGATGCGGGCCGGCGGCGCATTGCTCGCCGCATTGATGGCCTTCGCCCTGTTGTTGCTGTTCGGGTTCGGCACCAACGAGCTCGTCTCGCCCGTGCCGAGCTATTTCGCCGGGCTGATCGCGGTTGGAGTAGTCGGCGCGGCCCTTAGCGCGGCCGTCGTCGCTCCCGGCGTGGACGCAAACGGAGCCACGCCGCCCGCGGCTATGGAGATGACGGCGATTGCCCTCGTGACGGCGGCGCTGTTGTGGCCGCTGGCCGTGGCGATTACCGCCCTGCCGTCGGCCGTCTACGGCGGAACGATTCCGTGCCTCAACCTGGGTGGCGCCGCGACGGCCTGCCCCAACGGTTTGTTCGGCCTCGAGGCGATCGGGCGTCTCGTCGGCGAGATCGGCGGCCTCTACCGAATCGTGGCGGGGTTCATGTTGTCCCCCTTCTTGGCCGTCGCGGCCGTAGTCTGCCTCGGGTTCTCGGTCGGGTGGTGCACCGTCTTCCGCCAGGGGACGACGGCCGACGCGACCGTGACCTCCGCTCGATAGGCCACCTCCCGTATTGCCGGTGCCGCGAGGCTCCAGGCAACCTGCGACCGGAGCGAGAGCGCGCCTGACCGGCACGCCGCTTCCCGACATCGAATTCCGTGTGTGACCGTCGGCGCTACCCCGCCGGCGGCCTGGCCGGCAACTGCGGGCGGCGCGACCACCCCCCGAGCCGCCCGCAACCGGCTCCCACGATCGAAGTCCTATCGGCGACCCGACCAGGGTCCACGGCACGGCCAGTGCGCGGCCCCCCTGGTAGACTTCCCGGGGATCGCGAGGGAGCGGGCATCGAACCCGGCCCCGCGACCGCCAGTAATTGCGCCTCGAGCCTCGACGCCTGCGGATGCCCCGCCGCGGGAAATGGGTCTGCTGGAGAACGATGACCGGCATCTGGTACGTAGTCGGCCTGGCCTTCGCTGGAGTTGCGTTCGTATTCCTCGTGATCGGCCTGGCCTGGCTCATCTCCCACCGCAACCGCGGCGACCGCCACAAAGGCGTGCCCTATGAGAGTGGCATCGACACCTTCGGCGATACCTGGGGCCGGTTCGGCATCTCGTTCTACGTCTACGCGTTGCTCTTCGTCGCCTTCGACGTCGAGGTCGTGTTTCTTTACCTGTGGGCGATCGTCTTCCGCGATCTGCTCATAGGCGGCCTGGTCAGCATGGGCACGTTCGTCGTGGTGCTGATGCTCGGCCTCGCCTACGCCTGGCGGAAGGGAGTTCTGACGTGGCGGTAGGCGATCGAGGGTCGAAGGGCAGCAAGGAGGCCGGCGCTGCCTCGCCCGCGGCGCCCGAGCGCGGCCTCGCACCGGCGCCGGCCGGCGGCCTCTCCAACCCGATCGTGGTCCCAAACACTCTCTGGCAGGCGGCCGATCCACTCGCGTACGACGGCGGCCGGGCGACTGACATCACCCATCTGCGCGAATTCGGCCTCACGGATGCCGGCCGCAACGACGCCGCTCGCTGGGGAGCGCTGCAGGTCATCCCAACCAACGCGGACTACATCCTCGATCTAATCCGCGCCAACAGCCTCTGGCCGCTCTTGTCGGGCCTGGCCTGCTGCGCCTTCGAGATGATGTCCGGCGCGACCAGCCGCAACGACATGGACCGCTGGGGCATGTTCCCGTTCCGGGCTTCGCCCCGCCAGTCGGACGTGCTCATCGTCGCCGGGACGCTGACGACCAAGATGTCGGGCCCACTCGTGCGGCTGTGGGAGCAGATGCCCGAACCCAAGTGGTGCGTGGCGCTCGGCGACTGCACCGTTTCGGGCGGGCGCTACAAGCGCAGCTATTCGGTCGTGCAGGGCATCGATCGGGTCATGCCGGTTGACGTCTACATCCCCGGCTGCCCACCGCGCCCCGAAGGTTTGATCTACGGCATGCTCCAGCTCGGTCAGCTCGTCAAGGACCGCCGCGGTCACTGGAACGAGCGCGAGATCGGCCCCACCGTACCGATCGACATCTGACCGATGGATCGCAACCTCAAGGCCAGACTCGAAGCTCGTGTGGGCGAGTACCTGCGCGCTCCGGTCTACCAGCGCCACGACGAGACCGAGATCCGCATCGATCCGGGCAGCGTGCCGGAGGTGCTGCGGACGCTACATGACGCCCTGGACATGCGCTTCGAGATCCTGGCCGATCTCGCGGCCGTGGACACGGGCGAGGTGATGCAGGTCGTCTATCACCTGTGGAGCCCGATGACCTCGGACTGGCTGCGCATCATCGCCGACGGCATCTCTCGCGACGACCCGCGCGCACCCTCGGCCACGTTCCTGTGGACCGGCGCCGAGTGGCTCGAGCGCGAGGCCTACGACATGTTCGGCATCGTGTTCGAGGGCAACCGCGACCTGCGCCGCATCTTCATGCCGCCCGACTACACCAGCTTCCCTCTCCGCAAGGACTTCCTCCTGCCCGACGACGCGTCGCGGTCGCCCGGGGCCGGCGTCCGCCACATGGAGAAAGCCCATGACCCAGCCGTTCTGGCCGACGATCCCGCGTCCGGCATCCGCCGGGCGCCGCTGAGCTAAAGGATCGACGATGCCACCCCGCCAGAACGCCCCTCGCTCCTCAACCGGCCGCCCATCGGCCCCCGGCCCCAAGATGCGCGCCGGGGCCAGGGCCGCCGAGCCCGAACGCTTCGCTAGCGCGGATGATCCTCGCGTCATGCTCGACCGGGAGGTCGGGGCGGACCTGTTCGAGCCGATCCCGCCATACCCCACTCGGACCGAGCGCGAGGGCGAGTTCTACACCCTGCGTGACGGGGAGATGTTCCTCAACGTCGGGCCGCACCACCCATCCACGCACGGGGTCATGCGCCTGGTCGTGAAGCTGTCGGGTGAGCAGATCGTGGACGTCGATCCGGTGTTGGGCTATCTCCACCGGGGCGTCGAGAAGATCTGCGAGAACTCGGACTACTACCACGTCATCGACCAGGTGGATCCGCTCGAGTACATCAGCTCCCTATTCCAGGAGTGGGCCGCGGTCCTTTCCTTCGAGAAGCTCATGGACGTCCAGGTTCCGCGCCGCGCCGAGTACATCCGGGTGCTCTCGGGTGAGCTGCTGCGGATCTCCAGCCACGCCATGTTCATGGGCTTCTTCGCTCTGGATCTGGGCGGCCTGACGCCGATCCTGTACAGCTTCATCGAGCGCGACGAGATCGTGGAGATGCTCGCGGCGCTGACCGGAGCTCGGATGCTGTTCAACTACTTCCGCATCGGCGGCGTGAACGGCGACCTCAACCACGAGTTCATGAGCCGCCTCGGCGACTGGATGAGCCGCGCCGGCCGCGAAATCGAGTCGCAGGCCACGCTGCTCAACGAGAACGAGATCTTCGTCCGGCGCAACCGCGGGGTGGGCGTGATGGACCGTGACATGGCCCTCCGCTACGGGGTCACGGGCGGCAACCTGCGGGCCTCCGGCGTGCCGTTCGACGTCCGGCGGGCGCATCCGTACAGCGTCTATCCGGAACTCGACTTCAACATCCCCACCCGCGAAGAAGGCGACTGTCTGGCTCGATACCTGATCCGGATCGACGAGGTGCGCGAGTCGATCAAGATCATCGACCAGTGCCTCCACAACATGCCCGACGGCCCGATCATGGCCAGGCTGCCGCGACTGCTTCGACCGCGCCCGGGTCGTGCCTGGGGCGCCTGCGAAGGGCCGCGAGGCATGCTCGGCGTGTACTCCATCAGTGACGGATCGGACCAGCCGTTCCGCTTCCGAATCCACGACCCCAGCCTGCTCAACCTCGAGACCGTCCCGGCCCTGCTGCCGGGCCATCTGCTGGCCGACACGATGGCCATCGTCTCCTCGCTGGATCCGGTCATGGGCGGGATCGACAAGTGAGAGCGAGGCTGCGCGCGAGACTCGGCTCGGCCATGAAGCCCCTGGCCGCGTTCTGGGGCCGGCGGTCGCTCAACGAGCGCGTGGCGCTGATCGTCGTTCCGATCGCGGTCGTGGCGGCGGTGGTGACGGTCCTGGCGATCGTCCTGCTCGGCCCGCCGTTCCTGGACTTCCTGGGCGCCAACCTGCCACTCGTCCGGTTCGTCGTCGCCGCGACGGCCATCCTGGTCATGACGATCCCGACGGCCTTCATCCTGATCTACCTGGAACTCAAGGTCATCGCCCGCATGAACCTGCGGATCGGGCCCAACCGGATCGGGCCGTGGGGCGCGGCGATGAGCCTGGTCCACGGCTTCAAGGTCCTCTCCAAGGAGGACTTCGCCCCCACCGGCGCCGACATCACCGTCTTCACTCTTGCCCCTGTCGTGACCTACATGGCCAGCGTGATGACACTCCTGGTCATCCCGTTCGCGCCCGGTCTGATCGGCCAGGATCTCAACATCGGCCTGCTCTACTTCTTCGCCATGGGCGGGCTGACGGTCCTGGGCCTGCTGATGGCCGGCTGGTCGAGCTTCAACAAGTACTCGCTGCTGGGCGGCCTTCGCTCGGCGGCCCAGGCGATCAGCTACGAGATCCCACTCACGCTTTCGGTCGTGGGCGTGATCATGCTGACCCGAACCATGAGCACGAACGGCATCGTCCTGGCTCAGTCGGGCTCGGTCTTCGACTGGTTCATCTTCAAGCAGCCCCTGGCGGCGCTCATCTTCTTCATCGCCGCCACCGCGGAAGCGAACCGAACCCCGTTCGACATGACCGAGGCGGACTCGGAAATCGTGGCCGGCTTCGCGACCGAGTATTCGGGCATGCGCTTCGGCTTCTTCTTCTTCGCCGAGTACGTGAACGTGTTCATCGTCTCGGCCCTGATCACGACGATCTTCTTCGGCGGCTGGACGGCTCCGCTCAACTGGCCATGGGCGTACAACCTGGATTGGTTCCATCCACTGTCGTTCGGGCTGGCCTGGATCGCGATCGTGCCCACCGTTCTGTTGTTCGGGACCTACTTCTTCGCCATTCCGGTCCGGCTCTTCGGCGGGCGATCATGGGGCCTGTGGTCGTCCCTGGGGCTCGGCTTCCTGATCCTCCTGGTGGCGCTGGCGGGCCTGGTCGGCCTGGCCGGCTTCATAGCCTTCGACTGGGTCCGCGGTCTCTGCTGGTTCATGGCCAAGACCTACGCCTTCGTCATCACCTTCGTCTGGATGCGAGCCACGCTGCCGCGCGTCCGGGTGGATCAGCTGATGGGCTTCGCCTGGAAGTGGCTGCTGCCCGCTTCCCTTCTCAACCTGTTCGTGACGGCCACCGCCGTCATCATTCTGTACCGGTGAGCGCGCGATGAGCTTCGTTCCGGGTCTCGGCATGGCCAAGGGCATGGCCCTCACGCTGCGCCGATTCTTCAAGCCGAAGGCCACGATCCAGTACCCCGAGACCGCGCCGGACATCGCCGTCCGGTTCCGCGGCCGGCTGCAGCTGCTGTACGACGAACTCGGAAACATCAAGTGCGAGACGTGCTTCCAGTGCGCCCAGGCCTGCCCCGTGGAGTGCATAGACATGGGCGGCTTCGACACCCGTGGCCGCTTCCACGTCCATTGGGGCGCGGCCGAGCAGTACGCGGAGCGACGTGAAGAGTCCGCGCTGCGCCGGTCCGGCCGTCCCGTCCCGGACGCGGAGTACACCCAGTTCGATCCGATCGACGCGGCCGCGGTCGACGGCATCCTGGCGAAGTACGACTACGACCAGAAGGAAATGCTGGCGATCCTCGAGTCGATCCAGGACACCTACGGCTACCTGCCGGTTGCCGCGCTCAAGCGCGTCAGCCAGGTTTCGGGCGCGCCGTACGCGCTCATCTACGGCACCGCCACCTACTACCGCCATCTGCGATTCGAGAAACCCGGCCGCACCGTGGCGGTCTGCATGTGCACGACCTGCCTCGTTGCCGGAGCGCACCGCATCTCCAGCACGCTCGCCCGAGAACTCGGCCCGGACACCGGCCGGCAGCCGGCCGCAGCCGGCATGACCTTGAAGAAACTGCCGTCTCACATCCCCGGGGCCCGCTCTCCGCTGGTCACGCTCGATGGCGAGCCGCACGCCGTGTCCCAGCACGGCGCCGCGGCCTGGGCCCGCACCGTCGCCGGAAGGAGCGTGTCGTGACCTCGACCAGAGTCCTGCCGACCCCGGCCCGGTTCCCGCGCCTGCTGCTCCCGCCGACCCCGACGAAGAACCCACTCGACCTGGAAGCGGCGGTCGCGGCCGGCGCGTTCAACGCGCTACGGACCGCGGCAGAGGAACTAAAGGCCGAGGGCGTGATCGGAGTCCTTGTCGAGTCCGGGATGCGCGGCCGCGGCGCGGGCGGGCTCGCGATCGGTGAGAAGTGGCGTGCCTGCGCCGGGGTCGCGGCCGATCGGCATTACGTTGTGGTGAACGCCTACCAGTCCGACCCGGCCGTGATGACGGACCGCGTCCTGCTCGAGCGCAACCCATACGCC
>Ga0182011_10001238_pt1 | contig 22429 bp, 18 predicted proteins | sample 711E1DmetaG_FD_120481 | JGI IMG/M metagenome (GOLD analysis project Ga0182011, IMG submission 120481) | Permafrost microbial communities from Stordalen Mire, Sweden - 711E1D metaG | ecosystem: Environmental > Terrestrial > Soil > Wetlands > Permafrost | place: Sweden: Stordalen | collected...
AATCTTCAGGATTCTCAGCGACCGGTTCATTCATCAGTTCGTACGCGACCATAGAAACCGGATAGTGTTTCAGGCGGGCCGACAAATCGCTCCAAAGACGCAGGAATGTATTCTGCGCATTCGTATCGGTCCACAACGAATTCGTTCCCCCTTCGTTGACAGCATTGAAATAATGAGATCGGACAATATGCAAATCCACAACAGCACGCAGATTGTATTTGGCACACCAATTCAGGCAGCCGGTGAGATAGGCAAATGACTCATCAATCGGTTTTTCGGTGGTATCCCAAAGCTCGGCTTCATCAATGGGAATCCGGACATGGTCGTACCCAATGCTGTCAATGAATTTGATATCCTGTTCCGTTATAAATGTTTCCTTTGGTGACCAGCCTAAGTTTTGGGAAAGCCAGTGGCTGAGATTGACGCCGCGATGAAGTTTAAAGCCTGAAGGATTCATCGTACTACTCTGGCCAAAGCAGATTGCCTGCATGACGATCAAGAATATTCCGACAATCTTTAGTTGTCGAAAAGAAGAAGTTTGATTCATAGAGAAATATCCATTTAAAGTAAAAATGTCGGAATATTTTCGGTTTCCCGCGAAATTTAAAATAAGATAAAATATAGTTCTCCTACTTCACTTCATTTATTCGGAAGACGGCATAACTGACCGGATTCATTTTAATCAAAACAGAATTCTCCTTTAGCAATACAGTTCCTTCACCCGAAATCAGTTTTGGTTTCTGACTCTTATATGTCAGCGCAAAAGATGCACCCACTTCCCGGTTTGCCGGATTAATAACAACCAACAACCGTTCTTTTCCTTTTGCCCGAATATATGCGAAGGGATAGGTATCTTTTTCTGCACAGACAGGCACGAATTCAGCATACGCAAGAAGTGCCGGCTCCGTGTCGTGCAGTTGAATCAACTCTTTCACTTTATTGAGCAACGAGCGTTTATCTTTTTCCTGTGACGCAGCATCAGGAGCTCCTGCTGCTGTATCCACAGCCCGGTACAATTTCTCCGGACTTACTGTTGAAAATCCTTTATTCATTCCATTAGTCCATTGCATAGGCGTCCGGTCGCCGGCGCGCCCCATATAACTTCCTTCGATATGCGGCAATCCTTCCAGCTGTCTCATACCGATTTCATCGCCGTAATACATAAAAGGTGTTCCAGGAAGCGTGAGCATGAAGGTAAAAATTACCGCTATATCTTTATCGTTCCTGCCGTTGTTTTTTATTCTCGTTAAATCATGATTACCGAATGGAACTGAAATATATCCTTTTTCCCTGCTTCCATAGTACTGGTCCATATAAAGTTTGATAAAATTGGAAATGTCTCCCTTTCCTGCTGAATCAAAAAAGCTATGACCGTCATGATTTGGATTCCGGATCTTCTCTTTTTGGAACAGATCGTCATAGCCGTTGAACCAGTGGAAGAAATCAGCGTTGAAGCCGCCTTTCACCGCATCTTTCGGGTATGACCATTCCGCCACCGTGAAGGTACCCGGATATTCTTTATCGAGGAACTCACGTACGGTCTTCCAGTACTTACTGGTTTCCGAGCCATCGTCATTTTTCACCAGCGAACCGGCCATATCAATTCTAAAACCATCGCACCCCATATTGAGCCAGAAGCGCATGACATTTTTCATTTCTTCTTTCAATGCCATCACATCGGGGTGGTTGGTGGGAAGCTGCCATGGCTGCTGCGGATCCGGATTGGCATAACCGTAATTCAATGCAGGCTGGTGCCAGAAAAAATTATTCATAAACATGCCATCACGTTCGCAATAGCCCTGGATGAAGTTGCTGCGATATTTTTCCATTCCCGGAAACCATGTGCTGCCCGTCCAAACGTACCAGTTGCTGTACTTGTTTGGCTTCGGATCGCATGATGCTTTGAACCACGGGTGATCGATACTCGTATAGCTTGGGACATAATCGATGATGATGTGCATCCCTCGTTTGTGTACTTCGGCAAAAAGTCGCTTCGCATCCTCGTTTGTTCCGTACCGGGGTGCTACTTTATAAAAGTCGGTCACATCGTATCCGGCATCGCGGAACGGAGATTCATAGAACGGGTTGAGCCAGATGGCACCGATACCCAGGCTTTTTATATAATCCAACTTCTCGATAATTCCCTGCAAGTCCCCGACTCCATCGCCGTTCGCATCGTAAAATGTTTGAGGATAAATTTGATAGAAGACCGCGTTATCCACCCATACGGGACTCTCTGGGCGCTGAACATTTCCGGTTATCACGTAGGAAGTTTTCGAGGTATTCGATGTATCCTGTGCTTGACTCTGCAGCACACTTGCCGTCAGAGTGCCAAGAAGGATAGCAATGTTGAGGAGTATGGTAAATTTATTTTTGTTCATAATATTCTTTCCATTTATTATGATAAATTTGAATTATGACATTACTCCCCGAAAGGTCTGCTTCTAGCGTATTTGATTCGAAAGCATTTCCCTCACAGCGTTAGAATCCAATCTGGTTTTTCTTTCACCCTTTTAATTTCATTGCATCGCGGCAGGTAAATAATCAATAAGGTCATTTGCCAGAAGACCTTGCTCTCCCATTTTCTTTGCGGCAATATCTCCTGATAATCCGTGGAGATACACACCAGCCCACGAGGCTTCTATATCCAACATTCCTTGTGCCCATAAACCGGCAATAATTCCGGAGAGTACGTCGCCCGAGCCCGCAGTTGCCATGCCGGGATTTCCTGTTGAGTTGAGGAAACAGTTCCCATCCTTTGATGCGGTAACAGTTGGAACTCCTTTGAGCACAATCGTAGCGCCAATTTGCTTTGCTAAAACACGAGCCGCCTCTATACGGCGGTGTTCTACTTCGATCGACGGCAATCCTGTAAGACGCGAGAATTCTCCAACATGCGGCGTCAGTATAAAATGCGCATGTGCGGAACGGAGCTTAGAAATTCCATTCGCAGCGACTGCATTTAATCCATCGGCATCAAGCAGCACTTTTCCGTGATACTCACGCAGGAGCTTGAAAATTAATTGCTGTGTTTCAATATTTTGAGATAACCCTGGACCGATCATCAACACATCCGCCCAGGATAGCTTTGCGCGAATACCTTCAAGCGCGGCAAGACTTAATGTTCCATCACTCGTGGCCGGAAGTGGAAACGTCATTACCTCTGTCAGCTTGCGCGCAAGAATTGGGTAAATCGGTTCCGGTATTCCGAGCACAACCGCACCGGCACCCGCCCGCATTGCGGATGTACTGCATAATGCCGCTGCTCCGGTCAAACCTTTTGAGCCGGCAAGCACCAGCACTTTGCCGACACTGTATTTATGAGCATGCATCGATCTCTTTGGAATAGCCCGTCGCACATCACCTTGTTCAACAAGAAAAGTTCGTAATCGTTTATCTTCTGTAATCGACTTTGGAATTCCGATGTCTGTTTTATATACAAAACCGACCAACTCGCGTCCCTGATTACAGAGCAAACCGGATTTGATAGAACCGAATGTCACCGTTATATTAGCCCGCACCGCGCAATTCTCAACGACTCCGGTTGTTCCATTTACACCGGAAGGAATATCGACTGAAACAATCTCTCCTCCCTGTTTATTCATCCAATCGATGACGTCGGTAGATGGTTTGCGGACAGAACCGGCAAAACCGGTACCAAACATTGCGTCCACAATTATATCCGGTTTTGGAAGAGAAGAGAGCAGTCTTTTTGAATATCGATAAATCGTGAATTGATGAGGTAATTTCGTGGCAAACTTTTTCAGAATTATAAAATTCTTCTTTGCATCTCCTTGTAATTCAGAAGGCGATGCCATCAGCAGAATACTTATCCGTGCGCATGAATTTGAAAGCAATCGTGCAATAACAAATCCATCGCCGCCATTATTTCCTTTTCCGCAAACAACGAGAACTTTTTTCGTTTCAAGCGGAGAATATCTTTGCTTGATGGCTTCTACGACATTGTGTCCGGCATTCTCCATCAACAGCAATCCTGGAACGCCATAGGCATTGATGGTTGTTTCATCACACCATCGCATTTCTTCAGCTGAAACTACACGCTGCATAAGAAAACTCCGTCTCGTGAATTAAAAGAAACGTTGAGCAACTTGAATGATGAACGAAGGAAACAGTCCAATCACGAGCACAGTAACTGCACATACCACCACTACCGCCAATGCCGCCCGCGATGGTTTGGATACAACATCAGCATGCCCTTCCCGGAAATACATTAATACCACAACACGTAAATAATAATATGCAGAGACAAGACTCGTCAGGACGCCGATAATCGCCAGCCACGTCATGTGTGATTTGATGGCAGCAAGAAAGACATAATACTTGCCGAAGAATCCGGCAAACGGCGGAACTCCAGCAAGGGCAAACATAAAAACAGCCATAAGGAAAGCTAAGAACGGCTGCTGCCGGCTTAATCCATGATAATCATCGAGCAAAAGATTTTTATCATTTTCTCTTTCCACAAAACTGATGATGGCAAAAGCACCCAGATTCATCAGCGAATACGCAGCAAGATAAAACATCACGCCCACCTGTCCATCGATGGTACCGGCAGCGATACCGGAGAGCATATATCCGGCATGCGCAATGCTTGAGTATGCCAGCATCCTTTTGATATTTGTTTGTACAATCGCAGTGATATTGCCGAGAATCATTGATGCCGCAGCAAGAAGAGCGATAATTTCATTGACCCGCCCGCCAAGAAAATCAAATGTGCGGATGAACACGGTGATGAACGCTGCAAAGGCCGCTGCCTTCACTCCTGTCGACATAAATGCCGTCACGGTCGTCGGAGCGCCTTCGTATACATCCGGTACCCACATGTGGAACGGTACTGCCCCCACTTTAAATGCTAACCCAATAATGAGCAGACCGGCACCGACGACAAACAGAGGATTATTCGATACAACAGCGAACAAGTTTTGAATCATGAGAAGATTTGTTGTGCCAACCGCGCCGTAGATAAGAGCAATGCCATAAAGGAGAAATCCGGTTGAGAACGCACCGAGCAGGAAATACTTCAGCGCTGCCTCATTTGCACGTTCCTTGGTACGAATAAATCCTGCCAGCACATATAAACACACCGACATTAATTCGATACCGAGAAAAAGAATGATGAGATCATTTGCAGAAGCAATCAACATCATACCAACGGTAGTAAAAAGCAGCATGATGTAGAATTCTCCGCGATGATACTTTTGCTGCTCAAAATAATTTCGCGAAAGAACGACTGTCATACATGCAACGATACAAAATAGCGCGCCAAAATAATTTGCATAGCCGCCATGCCGCACCATCCCGTCAAAGCTTTGTCCTTCGACAGTCAGGTTTGAAACAGCGAATACTGCCGCAGTTGTCAATCCCACCAAACTTACATACCAAGTTGCAACCGGTTTTGTTTTGTGTGCGGCTTCCACTATCATAGCGGCAAGTGCTGTCACCGTGACAATCATGACGGGCGCGTTGGAAAGAATATCAGAAAAATAGGTATTCATAATAAATATTTCATAAAATCAAATTACAGTTACACGCGAAAAAAGAGAAACCAGATAAAGGCAAATATTGGAATAAGAATCGGCAGTGAATACTTCACGATGTAGCCGAAGAAACTCGGGCACTGAACGCCAGATTGTTCGGCTATCGATTTTACCATGAAATTAGGCCCATTGCCGATATATGTAATTGCGCCAAAGAACACTGCACCTATTGAAATCGCCTGCACATAACGCCATGTCTGCGATGTAATCACCATGGCGCCGGCTTGCAGGGGATTCGGAAAACCAGCCGCCGATGGAGTTGTCAGACCAAGCATCAAGTGCATATGCTGCACATTGTCCACATTCGCTCCGTGCAGCCCGAATGCAGCCGTGAGGAAATTCAAATATGTCGGTGCATTGTCGAGCACACTCGACAATATTCCAGATCCCCAAAAATATTGTCCCGGCGTTGCAATGCCGATACTCGCCGCATGCAAATCCAGCCAGTCAAGCGCAGGTATCATCGTAGCAAATATCCCGGCAAATAATATAGCCACTTCTTTTAGCGGCACAAAGTTAAAATCATTTTTCTCGTGAATTTCTTTTTTCGTTGTCAGGAACGAAGCAAGCGCCGCGCTCCACATAATAACTTCCCGCAGCATCAATGGCGCGGGTGATTCTATGAATACCGCCGCAATAATAATGAGAAGAAATACGATGTTGTGCAATCCGGATACTTCCGGTTCGTCTATCACCGCAGTAGCTGCTTTCTTTATCTTGATCGATTCTTTTTGAAAGTTATACACGTCGATACTGTAAAACACCAGCAAGATCATCCCTATAGTCAATATCCAGATGGTTGAGACACGGGTGATGATCCAGAAAAAAGGAACACCTTTGAGAAATCCGAGAAATAATGGCGGGTCACCAATCGGCGTTAACGCGCCTCCAATATTGCTCACGAGGAAAATAAAAAACACGACATGATAACCCTTGATGCGGTATTTATTAATTCTTAAAAAAGGACGAATCAATAGCATCGACGCACCGGTTGTGCCAAGAATATTTGCGACGACTGCACCGGTGGCAAGCAAAGCAACGTTTCCTTTCGGTGTTGATTTCCCGCTTAACCGTACATGGATTCCACCGGAGACGACGAACAACGATCCGATAAGCGATATGAAACTTAAATATTCATACGATGTCAGAAAAAGCCGCGGAATGTTGTGAAGCGAGAATGCGTAATAGAAAACAACAATGAATCCCAGAGTGAAAGCAACAAGCGGATAATTCTTTTCCCACCAATTCCTGTCGATAAATGGTATAACGGCAATTGATAGGAGTAACAGAAGAAATGGTGTGACGAACCACGCATTGACCGGTACTGCTTCCACTGCCGATAGATAACTTCCGAAAAAATTATACAACACCATCACAACAACAGCAATAACGGCATATTTCCAAATAATATTTTTAGTTTGTGATTTCATTTATTTTCCAGAATGAAGCTGCAATGAACCGATGAATCGCACTTGCGATCCGCGCTTCACGTTTTCCATCTGCTCGACCGTATGTTTCACCAAGAGTGCAGACTTACTGAGAAAAGGCTTCGGATAAACACCAATCCATACAATAAAGAATACAATCGGAACGAGCACGGCGATTTCTCGTTTAGTCAAATCGGTAAGATGATGTCCCCCGTAAAGGCCATCCTGGTGAGCAGGTCCAAACATCACCCGCTGATACATCCACAACATATAGACAGCCGAAAAGATAATGCCAAGCCCGGCAACACCGGTAAAAACCCGATTGTCTATCAAAGTCGATTTGAATGATCCTATCATGATCAAAAATTCACCAACGAAGCCGTTCAATCCTGGTAGACCGATAGACGAAAGAGAAATAATCATCAGGAATGTTGCGAAGACCGGCATCAGCTTCGCGACTCCGCCGTAATCTGCAATCAACCGCGTATGTGTTCGGTCATAGATCATGCCGACAAGCAGGAAGAGTGCCCCCGTTGAAAGCCCGTGGTTGATCATTTGAATGATAGCGCCCTGCAATCCTTCTTCGGTCATCGAAAATATTCCAAGCATCACAAATCCCAAGTGCGAGACAGATGAATATGCAACGAGTTTCTTGATGTCGGTTTGCACCATCGCTACTAACGCACCGTAAACGATACCGATAACCGCGAGTGTGCACATAATCGGTATTGCACGGAGTGATGCATCGGCGAAGAGCGGCAGATTGAAGCGGATAAAACCGTACGTGCCCATCTTCAATAATACACCAGCAAGGATGACACTTCCTGCTGTCGGTGCTTCGACGTGGGCATCTGGCAGCCACGTATGCAGCGGCCATAATGGCACTTTAATGGCAAAACTTAAGCCGAATGCCGCAAACATCCACATTTGTAAATTGATTGGAAGCATTGGCGCGACACGATAGAGATCAAGCAAGTCCGTTGTGAACTGTCCACCAGGAACGGTCGATGCAAAATATCCGAGCGAAATAATTGCAACAAGCATCAACAAACTTCCAAACAATGTATAGAGAAAGAATTTTACCGCTGCGTACATGCGGTTGTGTCCGCCCCAAATTCCGATGATAAAGTACATCGGAATAAGCATTGCCTCCCAGAACATGTAGAAAAGGAACAAATCGAGCGACGCAAAGACACCGATCATACCAACTTCCAGCAACAGCACCATCACTGTATAATTTTTAATCTGCTGCCGAATAGAATTCCACGTTCCTAAGAGGGCCAGCGACGTCAGAAATGTTGTCAGCAGGATCAGCAAGAGCGACATCCCATCGATGCCGACGTGATAGCTGATATTCAAGCTGCTGATCCAAATAGTTTTTTGCTGAAATTGAAATCCCAATACGGTTGCGTCAAACCCGAAATACAGGATGAGCGAGACAAGAAAGGTCAGCGCCGTGCCTCCAAATCCAGCAAGCTTGATAACCCGTTCGTTTTCTTTTGGAAGAAAGAGAACGACGATTGCGAAAAATAGAGGAAGAAATATTATAGACGTTAGGATGAATTCGGATATCATCGTATCAATTCCATTCTTCGTTACCTCAACAGCAGCCAAGCGATCACAAAAACGATACCTCCGATGAATACCACAGCATAGGACTGTGCTACGCCAGTTTGGATTTTCCGAATCACCTGACCGATTCCGTTGATAATTTTCGCTGAGCCATTGACCGATCCATCAATCACGGTAACATCCATCGCCTTCCAGAGTATATCGTTTGATATTTTCACCGTAGGATCGACAACCACTGCATCATACACTTTGTCAACATAATACTTGTTGAGCAATGTACGGTAGATTCGAGGATATCGTTTAACAAGAGAATCCGCAATCTCAACCCGCTGGAGATATATCCAGCGAGCTGCATATATGCCTGAAGCGGCTATGACAACTGAAACAAACATCAGCAGGTATTCCAACAACCCGCCGGTATGTTCGACGGTGAGTAATTTATAGTGCGCCGGAGAGAATACGGGTTCAAGCCAATTCTCTATAACATTTTTGTGTGGTATACCAACGAATCCTCCGACTATCGACAGAACGGCGAGAATTATAAGCGGTAGAGTCATTGTTTTCGGCGCCTCATGCGGCCGAATATGATGATCGAACCGTTCTTTACCTTCAAATGTAAGTGTCACAAGCCTAAACATATAAAATGCCGTCAATGCCGCTCCAAATATTCCCAGCAGCCATAGTACCGGAGACCCTTGCTCACTGCTAAACGCCTTCCAGAGTATTTCATCTTTGCTAAAAAATCCGGCAAAAGGCGGAATGCCTGCAATTGCAATAGCGCCAATGAGAAATGTTTTATACGTAACCGGTAAGTATTTTTTCAATCCGCCCATCTTCTGAATATCCTGTTCATCGTGCATTGCATGGATGACAGCGCCGGAACCGAGGAAAAGGAGTGCTTTGAAAAATGCATGCGTCATCAAATGAAATATACCGGCGCTGAATGCTGCAACACCCATCGCAAGAAACATATATCCCAGCTGGCTGATGGTGGAATAGGCAAGAACCTTCTTGATATCATTCTGTACTAATCCGATGGTTGCAGCGAAAACAGCCGTCACGGCTCCCACGATTGCAACAAATTCCATTGTCACCGGAACAAGTGCAAAAAGAATTGAACATCGTGCAACCATATACACACCGGCCGTTACCATTGTTGCGGCATGGATCAATGCACTCACAGGTGTGGGACCTGCCATGGCATCCGGCAGCCAGACATACAAAGGAATTTGAGCAGACTTGCCCATCGCACCAACGAAGAGCAGCATCGTAATCCACAAAGCAGTCGTATTCCCTACAGAGAGCAGAGATGCCGCGTTAAAGACTGTGCTGAAATTGAGACTGCCGAACGATGAAAATATTAACAACATACCGAGTATGAATCCAAAGTCGCCGACACGATTGACGATGAATGCTTTTTTTGCGGCATCGCCTGTGAATTTTTTTTCGTACCAAAATCCAATAAGCAAATAGGAACAAAGACCAACGCCTTCCCAGCCGAGGAACATGAGCAGAAAATTATCAGCAAGAACAAGATTGAGCATTGCAAAGATAAAAAGATTCAGATATGCAAAGAAACGCCAGAATCCGGAGTCGTTATGCAGATAACCGATGGAATAAATATGAATTAAAAATCCGACTCCTGTTACTATGAGCGTCATTAAAATAGATAGCTGGTCAATTTGATAAGCGACGTTGACGGTGAGCGAGCTTGTTGAACCGGTGAACGTTGAAAGCCAGGTGAACAATTCGATCGATTGCTTTCGCTGCACAGGTTCGACACCCACCATATAAACAAAAATCAATACAGCGAGAAGGAATGACAAACCAACCGTACCGCTGCCGATCGCACCAATAATTTTTTCATTCTTGATCCGCGAACCACATAGTCCGAGAACGAGGAATCCGACGAGAGGAAAAACTATCAGTAGCGGCGCGTATGAAAACATATTTTTAGGATTTAGGAATTAGGTATGAGGGATTTTTTCCTTCTACCTTCGACTATCTACTTTCTACTTTTTATTTTTCATTTTACATTTTACATTTCTACTTGATATCACCACTTCATAATATTAATTTCATCTAAATTAATTGTTTGCTTACGTCGGAAGAGGGCGATGATGATTGCTAGACCGACTGCCGCTTCAGCTGCCGCTACCGTCATGACAAAGAACACGAGCGCTTGACCGGTAGCATTTCCGAAGAACGCCGAGAAGGCGATAAGCGTCAGGTTAACGGAATTCAGCATCAACTCGATGGACAAAAACACTATCATGGCGTTCCGGCGCGTAACCACACCCACCGCACCAATGATGAACATACCAGCACTGAGAATTAAATATGAATGTAATGGAACCATGATAGATGAATAATGTATTAATGCATCGTGATCAAGGAAGAAAGAATAACACTAATCCAGCTTCTTCTTTGCCAGAACAATTGCACCGACTATCGTCGCTGTCAGTAAAAGCGACGTCACCTCGAACGGAAACAGAAAGTGAGTAAAAAGCATATGTCCGACCGCCTCCACTGTTCCTATATTCGTAGCACGCTCCAACTCGATGGATGGCGTTCCGGTTTGTATCATAAATATGTAAATCAATTCCATTAATATGCCGAGGCCGAAACCGCCTGCTGCGACTTTCTTCCATGTGAAGCCGTCTCGCAAACGGCGTTCGTCGCCAAGATTGAGCAGCATAATGACGAAGACAAATAAAACCATAATAGCGCCTGCATACACGAGAATTTGAATGACGGCAATGAACTGCGCATGCAGTGTCAGATAAAGTCCGGCAAGACAGAAGAAATTCACTATTAGACATATCGCCGAGATGATGGGATTGCGGCGTGTTACAACAAGCAATGCAGAAGCGATACCACCGGCTGCAAAACTATAAAACAATATTTCTTCAAGTGTCACGGAATCAATCCAATAATTTGTGCGACGAATCTCATCTTATTTCTCCCGCACCCAGCGAAAGAGTTCAGGGAGTGTCGGGCGTTTCCCGTACGACAATACCGCAACTCGAAATATTTTCCCGGCAACCCACATCATAACAATGGAAGAAATAATAAGAAGCGCAATAGTACTTAATATTTCCCATAATGACGGCATCTGCACGGATATCCGCAGAACCATCAACGTAGGTGTCAGCAACGGAATAAACGACAGCACCTTAATCCAGACCGAATTTGCATTTTGCATGACAGGCATAGCAATGACCATCGGAAACACGAGCAGCAAACTTACATACGTTGTAATTTGCTGCGCTTCCTGTTCCGTTGTTACAGGAGATCCTGCGGCAACGAATATCGCAGAATAAAAAACATATCCCAGAATAAAATAAACAAGCGAAAGCATCAGATTCCCCGCTGTGAAAATATTTGCCCCTGTTTTTAATGATACAGCAAATCCGATCATTCCCCAAATCAGCATCTGCACAATTCCAAGCCCGCTGAGTCCAAGAATTTTTCCTACCATCAAATCCCGGGCAGAGCAAGATGAAAGCAGGACTTCAATAACACGGTTTGTTTTTTCTTCGACAACGCTCCGTATGAGAAGCTGGCCCGATGTCATCACTAAAAAAAGTAGCATCATAATAACGATATAACCGCTGAAAAACGTTTCGAGAAAACCCGTTGCCTTTTCATCACCTTTTTGAGAAACTTTGATGGATACGACATTCACGTCTGCAGTGATTTTTTTAATAAGCGAAGGATCCAATCCCTGTTTAAGAATCCGGCTTTCGACAATCACTTCTTCAATAGTACGGGAGAATCGTTCCTGAATTTTTATATTACTGACATTTTCCGATCTGTATTCTACTTTGCCGCTGTCGAAGATGACCGGAGGAAAATAAAAATAACCGGTGATATCTCCGGCGGTCACCATCCGGTTCGCTTCAACCTTCTTCTTTTCAACAACACCTTGGAGACTTAAATTCCTTATAACGTAGTTCGGTTGGCCATCGGGTAGTTTAAATTTTTCATCGAGTCTTTTGGCAAGCGGGCCAACAATGGTGCCTGTTTCATCAATGATTCCTACGACCGTCGCACTTTCATCAGGCCTTGAAATTAGCAATCCCGGTAAAACACCAAACAGAACCATAATCACCGGCATAATCACAAGTGAAATAATGAACGCTTTCGATTTTACTTTTTCACTAAATTCCCAAACTGCAACCTGGACGGCTTTGGATTTCATAGCCGTTCCTCCTGTGATGCTTTTTCCATGAACTCCTTCACCAATTTTTTCCTGGTCATCAACCATCGTACGGTATTGACAACTGCGCCAAGAATTAAAATCACAGGCGCCATCCACAGCTGGTTTCCTCGAGAGAGATTGTAGATGAAAAATCCAGCAGCAAAAACAACGAGCGCAATAGCTGATTGCAGTAATCTTTTCACCCGCGGGTCACGATTAACCTGTCCCGCAATCCGAACGGAATGAACTGCCGGGATAGGCTGCGCCGCAGCTAGTTCAATTTTTTCTGGACCACCGACAACGTTGATAAAAATAGAATTGAGAGATGGTTCAACGATTTCAAATTTTCTCAAGGATAATTTTCCATTGAGATTCACAAGTAATTCGTTGCTCCTGGAAATGTCCGTAAGTTCAAGCTCGGCATAATTCTGATATACATCGGCACGGCGGATGAAATTAAAACTTTTTAGAAATTCACCATCGCCCTCATATTCAAGATGGATGGAGTTCGTTCCATACCGTTTTTTGATCTCGTGCAATTCTCCACTCAGGACGGGTTTGCCTTTGTTAATCAAGCAAATGTTGTCGCACATTTTTTCTACCTGTTCCATTTGATGGGTGGAGAAAACGATCGCAACATTCTTTTGGCGTAGTTCAAGTAAAACATCTTTGAGCAATATCTGGTTGACTGGATCAAGACCGGTAAACGGTTCATCAAGAATCAGCAGTTCCGGACTGTGGAGAATAGATATGATAAGCTGAACTTTCTGCTGATTTCCTTTTGACAGCTCTTCAATCTTCCGGTGACCTTCATTTTTCAAGCCAAATCGTTCCAGCCAATAATATGCCAGCGGCCTGGCTTGCTTTGCAGATAATCCCTTCAGGGATGCGAAGTAGAGTATCGTATTGATGATTTTACTCTTGCGATACAAACCCCGTTCTTCAGGCAGATAACCGATATTATTCCACATTTCCTTTGTAAACGGTTTGCCATTAAAAGTAATCTCACCGCTATCAGGCTGGATAATGTTCAGTACAGTACGAATGGTTGTCGTTTTACCCGCACCGTTGGGACCGAGCAATCCGAATAATTCGCCGCGATTTACTTCCAGTGTGACACCATCCACGGCAACAACGTTTTCGTACTCTTTTCTCAGATTCGTTACTTTGAGCATATTCAATCACAGATATCAAGGTGAATGTGGAAAGTATTGCGGGAAGAATGAACCTCTACTTTCCCATGACTAATTCCCAGCTTCCTTTTTAAGGAGTATTACGATAAATCATACGCGGGAAAGGAATAGTTTCGCGCACGTGTTCTAATCCGCAAATCCAACCGACGGTACGTTCTACACCAAGTCCGAATCCGGCATGAGGAACGCTGCCGAAGCGCCGCAGGTCAATATACCACTCGAACGCTTCCTGTGGAAGTTTATGTTCCTTGATGCGCGCAAGCAGAACATCCAAATCGTCCTCGCGTTGACTTCCGCCGATAATTTCGCCGTATCCTTCGGGCGCAAGCACGTCAACGGCAAGAGCAACCCTTGGATTCTCCGGATCGCGTTTCATATAAAAAGCCTTTACTTCAGACGGATAGCGATGCACCATGACCGGGCGGTCAAATTGTTCTGAGACAATAGTTTCATCTGTTCCCCCAAGATCGTTTCCCCACTCAAACGGCAATCCCTTGTCATGAAGAATTTTCACCGCTTCATCATAGGTAATACGCGGCAGCGGTTTTTTTACATTTTGGAGTTTTGTAATATCCCGTTCCAGAACTTTCAGTTCCGGCAGACAATCTTTCAGAACACTTTGAACAATATATTCCAAAAAATCTTCTGCGAGATCCATATCGTCATTCAAATCATTAAAAGCGACTTCCGGTTCAACCATCCAGAATTCAGTCAGGTGGCGCCTTGTTTTCGATTTTTCAGCACGGAATGTCGGACCGAAGCAATACACTTTTCCCATCGCCATCGCGCTTGCTTCAGCATACAGCTGACCGGACTGCGTAAGATATGCTTTTCCAAGATCGAAGTAATCGGTATCAAAAAGAGTCGATGTTCCTTCGCACGCAGCAGGAGTCAGGATGGGCGAGTCGACAAGGGTGAAACCGCGTCCATCAAAGAAATCGCGAATCGATTTGATGATACGGTGACGCACGCGCATAATCGCATGCTGGCGTGTAGAACGCAGCCAGAGATGACGGCGGTCTGCTAAAAATTCCACCCCATGATCTTTCGGTGTAATCGGATATTCCTGCGCGATTTGATAAATTTTCGGAATATCGGTTAAATCTAATTCAAAGCCGCCGGGTGCTCGGTCGTCTTTACGCACTTTTCCTTTGACGGAAAATGAAGATTCTTGAGTAAGTGTATCGAAGAGATCAAAAATGTTATCCGGAACTTGTCCCTTTACCATCACGCATTGCACAACTCCGGTTCCATCCCGTAAAAGGAGGAAACGAACTCTGCCGCTTGAACGTTTGTGAAACAGCCACCCGTGAAGTTGAACTTCCATGCCTGTGTGCAGGCCTAATTCATTAATATAAATGCGTGCCATTGCTCTCAATGTATTTGTGAATAAAAGATGTTTGCAAAATATAGGGAACTAACCGGACTTGTTCAAATGAAATGATGGATCGTCGAGAGAGGATTCAGGTAGGTGAATCTTGTTTATTTTCGGCTTGTTTATTCGGAAGCTCGACAAATTTGGCATCCTTGACATCTTTGTAATCTTCTTTAGGTTTTGGATGTTTTTCTTGCTGAGCATGGTGTGATGTCGGTTGGGAATGTCCTTGTAAGGTCTGGATAACTTTCTTGAGCAGTGTAAGCACCGCGTAGATAGCAATTGCTAGTAAGAAAAACCGAATAAGAACAAAAATAAATAAACGAATCATGTTACTTTTTCACAAGTGGACTGTAATATTCCACTGGCGCTTTATTCGGCCGGAGTATTTGCGTCAGCAGATCTTCAAAGTGTTCCGGATTGTTCACGAAATCAATATCAGTCGCTTTAACAATAAGAAGAGGTGTAGATTTGTACCGGAAAAAAAAATAGTTATACGCTTCATTCAGTTCTTTAATGTAATCATCCGACATATGTTTCTCTATCGCTCGACCGCGTTTTTTGATGTTTGTCATCAGGCGATCGTTGCTCGATTGGAGATAAATAACAAGGTCGGGCGGCGGAATAGTTTTCTCGATCGTAGCCAACAAATTTTCATACAATTTTAATTCATCATCACGGAGTGTCAGGTATGCAAATATTTTATCTTTTTCAAATATATAGTCGGATACGATATGCGAGTGGAAAAGATCGGCTTGAAATAATTCCTGCTGCTGCCTGTACCGGCTGAGCAGAAAAAATATTTGCGTCTGAAAAGCGTAATGTTCCGGATCCTCATAAAAATTTGGCAGAAAAGGGTTTTCTTCAAATTTTTCCAATACTAATCGAGCGCCCAATTTGTCGGACAGCATCCGGGCTAATGTAGTTTTCCCAACGCCTATGACTCCTTCAATGGCAATGTAATGAATTTCGGAAGGGAGCTGGAGCGTCATACCTTTACCTGCAAAAGGATTTTTTGATTCGTTTTACGAACAGCGCTGGTATCCGAACAGCGCTGGAGGAGCTCTTCAACGCTGAGGTGCCGTAGAGGATCTTGAAATTCTGAAGCAATTTCTTTGAGAGGCACAAGAACGAACCGTCGGTTTGAGATCTCCGGATGCGGCACTTGCAATGTAGTCTCATTCAGCATTTCACCGCCGTAATAAAGTAAATCAAGGTCGATTTCGCGCGGTCCCCAATGTTCACTGTATGACCTGCCGACACGATGTTCTATTTCTTTCAGCTCACGAACAAGATCGTCCGGACGCAGTGTGGAATCCAACTCAGCGACCATATTCAAAAACTTCGGCTGTTCTTTTACACCGACCGGTTCAGTTTCATAAACGGATGAAAATTTTTTGACCGTCGTCTGGTGTAAATCTGCCAATTCCGAAAGTGCTCGATGTAAATACTTTGCCCGATCTCCAAGATTCGACCCTAGTCCAATAAATATCCGGCTCATCTTTTTCAGTTACCTCCGTGTTTCAGTGAGTTCTACTTCGACATAATCAATAATACCTTTCACGGGTGCGCTTGGTTTGCGGACTTTCACTGTCACGGAATGCACTTTAGAAAAGTTTTTGAGAATGCCCCTGCCGATAGCACTTGCGAGCGATTCAAGCAGTAAGTGCTTCTTCTCGAGCACCAGTGTGCGAATACAATCATAGACACGTTCGTAATTAACGGTATCATCGAGGTGATCGCTCGTTGCCCCCCGTGAAAGATTACAATGTAAATCAACATCCACCTCAAACTTGCCGCCGAGATTTTGTTCGTCTAAGAGCACACCATGGTACGCATAGAACACCGCATTGCGCAAACGAATAATACCTAACGTTATTTTCTTTTTTGTCGGCATACACTGTTCTTCCAAAGGCAGATGAATATATCGAACCAAAGCCGGAAAGGCAACTTACTCCGCTTGAAATATTTTTACCGCATGGCGCAAGCGCCGAACGACTGTTTCTTTTCCAAGCAATTCAATCATTTCAAATAATCCCGGACCTATGGTTTTTCCGGAAAGCGCCAGCCGTGCCGGATGGATAAGTTTCGTCGGTTTGATCGTAAGCTCTTCGGCCAATTGCCGCAAGGCTGTTTCGATGGTACGATGAGAATATTCCGAAAGCGATTCAAGACGATCAGCGAGCAGCTTTACCTGACTGCTTGTCTCCGGCTCCCAATATTTCTTCAACGCTGCTTCGTCGAAAGATTCCGGATCACGGAAAAAATACATGCTCATATCAACAAAATCCTTCGGAAAGATCAGCCTCTCTTTCATCAATCCGATTACTTTAAGAAAATAACTATCGTCCAAGTCCGTTCCTTGAACAGAATCAAAGTAGGGTTTGATCAAGTGAGCAAGTTCTTCGTTCGATTTAAGTTTTATGTGCTGTTGATTGAGCCAATTCAACTTTTCGATATTGAATACAGCGCCGGATTTGCCGACACGTTCCAAAGTGAATTCCTGAACGAGCTGGTTTAAAAAAAATATTTCCCGTTCATCACCGGGATTCCAGCCGAGGAATGCAATAAAATTTACCATTGCTTCTTTCAGATACCCTTTGGCGCGATAATCTTCTACCGCGACATCTCCTTGCCGCTTACTGAGTTTCGATTTATCGGGATTCAATAACAATGGAAGATGCGCCAGCACCGGTAAATCCCATCCGAAATATTGATAGAGCAATATATGTTTCGGGACACTTGAGAGCCACTCTTCGCCGCGGATAACGTGCGTAATTCCCATGAGATGATCATCGACAACAACCGCGAGATGATATGTCGGAAATCCATCCGACTTGACGAGTACTTGATCGTCTATCATTTTATGAGAAATGGTCACTTTGCCGCGAATAACATCATCAAACGACAGTTCTCCGTCCAGCGGTATTTTCATCCGAATCACACACTGCTCACCAGCAGCAATCCGGCATTCCGCTTCTTCGCGAGATACATCCCGGCAATGGCGATCGTACGAAGTAGAAAGTTTCGCCGCCATTTGTTTCTGACGAACTTCCTGCAACCTTTCGGGTGTACAAAAGCAATGGTACGCGTTACCGTTTCCGACGAGTTCTTTCGCATATCTGCGGTACAATTCTAATCGTTGAGATTGCACATACGGACCATAGCCGCCATCACGGTCTGGGCCTTCGTCATAATCAACTCCAGACCATTTCAATGTTTCAATTAAATTTTCAACCGCACCTTCGACTTTACGCGATTGATCGGTATCTTCGATGCGAAGAATGAACTTGCCGCCAAAATGTTTTGCGAACAGATAATTATAAAGTGCTGTGCGTAATCCACCGACGTGTAAATACCCTGTAGGGCTTGGCGCAAAACGAACGCGGATTTGATTTTCCATTTTCAATGACCTGGTCTGATACAAAAAAAGCGTCCCGAAGATACGAGACGCTTATACATCTTTCAGGACTTGCCTGTAAAACAAAGCTCGGCGTTTAATTCTGCAGAACTTCGTTGAGCGGAGAGAGAGGGATTCGAACCCTCGATAGCAGTTACCCACTATGCAGGTTTAGCAAACCTGTGCCTTCAGCCACTCGGCCATCTCTCCGAGCTGAATTTGTATGGTTTAATTAAGTAAAAAGAACCCCGAAAAGCAATTTGATAATTATACCAGCGGAGAGCGAGGGATTCGAACCCCCAAGGGCTTACGCCCGCCAGTTTTCAAGACTGGTGCAATAGCCGTTCTGCCAGCTCTCCAAATAATTTATATACATCATATGGGCTTACGCCCGTCCCGACTTCCAGTCGGGATGCAATAGCCGATCTGCCAGCTCTCCAGATAATATTCTTGATTGTTTCTGCGTAAAAACCAATACTTCTATTTCAATATACGTAAACGTGTCCGTGACTGCAATTCGTTTTCTCATTCTCTCTTGTTTTCTTTTCCTTCTTTAAAATTCCTCGTGCAAAATTACTTTTAGCACACTCGATCATACTTGTTATCAATCCTCGAGCATCATAATTACAGCATCAACTCTGCCGAGTGGTGCAGCAATTTGGACTCCATTCACTTCAGACCGAATGTGTTGAAATGTCTCTTTTGCAATTTCAACTCCTTCAAAAAACGCTTCTTCCTTTGAATTTGTTTTGCGCATGCGTTCTAGAATCTCAGCTGGCACGGATGCGCCAGGTACTTCATTGTTCATGAATTCTGCATTTCGGTACGAGACTAATGGCCAGATACCGCAGAGAATTGGCAGATTAATATATTCTATTCTTTTTAGAAATTTTTCAAGTATACGCAAATCAAAAACTGGCTGCGTTATCATGTACTCAGCACCAGCCTGGATTTTCCGATCAAGTCGGCGTAATTCTTCATCGAGATTAATAGCACCGGGATTAACTCCCACGGCAATTGAAAATCCGGTTGGTTCGCCAATAGGATTATTTGCTAAATCCAGACCATGATTGAGCCGGCTAATGAGATTTGTCAATCCGATAGCGTCAATATCAAACACTGCTGTAGCATCGGGATAATTTCCGAGTTTTGGAGGATCGCCGGTAATTGCCAAGATATTGCGAATACCGAGCGCCCAAGCGCCTAATAGATCCGATTGCATTCCAATAATATTACGATCGCGGCAGGCTATATGAAGTACCGGCTCAATACCAACTTCGATGTAAATCTGCACCGCCATCGCTAAAGCCGACATCCGTGCCGATGCGCGGGGTCCATCTGGAATATTAATCGCATCAATTCCATGCTCAAATAATGTCCGCGCTTTCACAATCTCCTTTCCGGCCGAAATTCCTTTTGGAGAAACAAGCTCAACTAATTTCACGAACTCTCCTTTTGAAAGCATGTTGGACAGACGTGACTTATCCTCTTTTGGATAGATACGAACTTCAGCCGGTTTTTCAATATTGAGTGATTCGATTTTTACATCCATTCTCTTTGCAGGCTGCAATGCTTGTACAGCACGGCGAATTGCTTTAATATGCGGAGGATTTGTTCCACAGCATCCTCCAATAATGGATGCCCCGGTTTGTATAAATCGTTTGGCATATTCCGCCATATATTCCGGTGAAGTCATATAAAGATTTCTACCGCTAATGTTCTGAGGAAGTCCGGCATTGGGTTGAACAGAAAGCGGAAGTGTTGTCAGTTCCCGCAGACGTTCAAGGGATTCCAGCATAAGCTTGGGGCCTTCCGAGCAATTCAATCCAATTGCATCGACCTGATATCCGGAAATTGTTTCTACAAATCTTTCTAAGGATTCACCTGAAAGCAAGTTGCCCTCGCTGTTGATTGTAACTTGCGCGATAACGGGAATGTCTTTATTCAACTCGCGCAAAGCACGCACACCTTGCACAATTTCCTCTATCATGCTGAATGTTTCAAAAATAATAATATCGACTCCGCCATCAAGTAATCCCTTGGCCTGTTCAGCAAAAGCATTCTTCGCTTCATCGAGAGAGAGTCTTCCAAAAGGTTCAATTTGAATTCCAAGCGGACCAATTGCGCCCGCAACAAGTGTACTATCTTTCGCAACCGATTTTGCTAATTGAGCACCTCGGTAGTTGATCTCGTACACTTTTGATTCAAGCCCGTGTACCGCAAGCCGGTATTTGTTTGCTCCGAACGTATTTGTCTCAATGACATCGGCACCGGCGTTTATATAATCCCGATGTACCTCTTTCACCAATTCCGGGTTCTCTATATTCAATTCTTCAAAACACCGATTGATGAAGACGCCTTTATCGTACAAATAGGTTCCCGTGCCGCCGTCAAATACAATAATTTCGTTTTGAATCCGTTCTTTGAAAGATTTCATGTACTAAGTTCCGAGAGAATGAGAACAATGTTATTAAAAATAAAATAGGGATAATATGTCTGGGCTTCAACAGTTCAGAATGAAATATAGTGAAAACAACGAAATAATGGACTGTGGAAATTTATTTCGCCGTTCCAGACTGAATTTGAAAATCAGGTTATCAACGTAAGATTAGATGTTTAAAGGGAAATAAGTTGGGGGAAAAAATTTCGTCGAGCAATGATGCACTGACGATCTGTTTGCTTTGACTCTATCATTAATTTCCTTGAATGCAATTCATTATTCGGTTGGAGGATTTTTTTTCATCGATAAAATGTAAGTAGAAAATCCAAGGACACCAACAACGATAGCAGCCGCAGTCACATTATCCAGGACCGTTGCAGGATGCCTAGAATAAGGCGGGGCCGGTATTCGTTTGTAAGGCAAGTAGTCTTTCCAAGCAATTCGTTTTACGGACTCCACTTGGAAATCAAACTTGTAATTCTTTGCGGTCGATCCGAATATTATAGGAAGCAGAAGACTCATCCGTTGACCTGCGCTTTTTTGAATTGATTCCCTCAACGGCAGAGAACGGTGGTCGGTCGTCGGTAGTAAATCCAATTCCACCCAATTGCTGCCGTCGTAATAAATGTTATCGCGCGGAATTGCTGCATCATGAAGATATCCGAGAGGAGGTATTAGAATGGAGCTTGCGTGGATAGTATCGACATAGAAGTTGGCGACATGCCGGACTGCGAAGTACCTGCCATTGATGCTTATCGATGCCCTGCCCCAATCAAGTGTAACATTTGATTCAGAAATATTTTGGATCTGGAACTGAATTGCTGCCTCATCAACTTTAAACTGAATAATGACACTGTCATCCAGAAACAAGAGATTCGAATTCTTCTCGGATGGGATCAACTCATAGGTGTACTGATATTTATTACCGATGCCAGGACTAAAATGACTCGTGGTTGCACAAGACATGAAAAGTCCGGCAAACGCTGTCATAATCACTATAGGATAAATTATTTTCTTCAACATCTTTCTCTCGTCAAATTGCAATCCTTAGACATCCGTTATCATTTGTCAACATCTATCGTTGAGCATTTCGCCGTTAGCGCTATGTAACTTTCGATAATCCGTCTTCGGTTGTTATACCTTCTTCACTTGAATATTGACTTTTTCATGAAAATTTTTATTTCATCATAACCATTTTCTTCGTGCTGGCGTATTCCCCGGCAAGTAAACGATAGAAATACACACCGCTTGCGACTCGCGTAC
>Ga0182011_10001239_pt1 | contig 22427 bp, 20 predicted proteins | sample 711E1DmetaG_FD_120481 | JGI IMG/M metagenome (GOLD analysis project Ga0182011, IMG submission 120481) | Permafrost microbial communities from Stordalen Mire, Sweden - 711E1D metaG | ecosystem: Environmental > Terrestrial > Soil > Wetlands > Permafrost | place: Sweden: Stordalen | collected...
GGGGAAGGCGCATGAGGTGATGCGGCTGATCATTCACAAGGCGCAGAACAAGCCGCGGCGCGTGGTGTTCCCGGAAGGAGAACACGAGAAAATCCTGCGGGCGGCGCACATCCTGGTGGAAGAGAACATCGCGCACCCGATCCTGTTGGGAGACGAGAGAATCATCGGGGCGAAGGCGAAGGATCTGGGCGTGGGGCTGGAGAAAATCGAAGTGGTGAACCCGCAGGCATGGCCGAAGCGTGAAGCGTATATCAATACCCTGTACGAGCTGAGACAGCGGCACGGAGTAACCCTTTCCGAGGCGCATGAGTTGATCAACAAGCGCAACCTGTTCGGATCCATGATGGTGCACCTTGGGGATGCGGATGCGCTGGTCGCAGGAGTGGACCAGCACTTCCCGGACACCATCCGGCCCGCGTTGCAGGTGATCAAACCGCGGCCGGGGTTGCATCGCGTATCGGGTTTGTACGTTCTGGTGACCCGGCGCGGGGATATGTATTTCCTGGCGGATTGCACGGTGAACATTGAGCCGAGCGCGGAAGATCTGGCGGAAATCGCGATCTGTGCGGCGCAAACAGCGAAGCGATTCAACGTGACGCCGCGTGTGGCGATGCTGTCGTTTTCAAACTTTGGCAGCACGAGACATTCGTTGTCGGAGAAAGTGCAGCGAGCCGTTCAACTGGTGCGCGAAGCCGATCCGACACTGATGATTGAGGGCGAGATGATGGCGGATACGGCGGTGGCGCCGGAAATCATCGAGGAGACGTACCCGTTCTCAAAGCTGCGCGGCGGGGCGAACGTGCTGGTCTTTCCGGACCTGACGTCGGCGAATACGTGCTACAAACTGCTCGCGAGAATTGGCGGAGCAGAGGCGATTGGGCCGATCCTGATGGGAATGTCGAAGCCGGTGCATGTACTGCAGCGTGGAGCGGAAGTCGAGGAGATCGTGAACATCGCCGCGATTGCGGTAGTAGATGCACAAGAGACGGAAGCCCGGGGAGAAGCTAATTGCGAACTCCCAGACGGCGAGAAGGGAAAGAAATACCAGCGGGGCCGCTAGAGGTGGCGCACCATTAGAAGAAGTTTTGAGTCTTCAAAAGTCTAACTACCGAACGAGCTAGCACCTTTATTCATTCAGGACCCAGGCGCACGGTTGCAGACTGACCAGTCAGTTCTTGGTCGTCTTCTTCAAGACACAGTCGAAGAACCTTTCGGTTGTGCTTCGCCAAAATTCTATCCGCAGCGAAAATCGCGCGATTCCCTATCACGACGGCTTGATGAGAGAATCTGGATGGGACCCCGAGCGCGAAGTGCGTGCATATATGAGGGTGGAGGAACCCGAGCGTTTTCGCGATGCTGCGTTGGTTCGGATTAGGCAGCCCGATCGTAACGATGGTACAACCCGCCGAGTCGCTCATGAGAAAGGACGCGACCGGAGGCGATGGAACGCGGTCGGTTGTTCGGTGTTCCCTTCCCCAGTCCGAGATGCGTGCGGTCCTCATGGTAGTAACGAACATACTCCGAGAGTAATCGCTTCAGATGGCGTCCATTCACCGCGACAATGTGGTCCAGTAGGTCTGATCGGCAGCTTTCGACCCAACGCTCCGCGACGCCGTTTTGCCAGGGACTCTCGAAGGAGGTGCGGACAGGGCATATCTTCAGGGATCGAACGGTCCCGGGTACCTCCAACCCGTATTTCGCATCTCGATCGAAGATCAGAAACCTGGGAGCGGACCCAAATGGAAACGCCTCCCGCAACTGCTGGATGATCCAACCACTCGTCGGATGCTTCGTGACGTTGACGTGCAGGATCCGTCGCCGATCGTGGCTGATGATGAAGAAGCAGCAGAGCACGCCGAACGTGATCGTTGGAACCGTGAAGAAATCCATTGCGGCGATAGCTTCCCGATGGTTTCGAAGGAAGGCGAGCCAGCGCTTGGCCGGCTCGGGATTCCTCGGCGCCCGTTTCATCCAACGGAAGATGGTTCTCTCGGAGAGATCAAAACCGAGCATGAGGAGCTCGCCATGGATGCGAGGGGCGCCCCACGTTGGGTTCTCAACGACCATGCGGAAGATCAACTCCCGAACCTCCTTCGGCGTCCGTCTTCTTCCAACCTGCGTCCGGACTCTGGAGATCAGCCTCCAGTACAAACGAAAACTGGCTCGGTGCCAGCGGACCACGGTTTCGGGCGTGACGATGATGAGGGGCTGCTTCCAAGCCGACCAGACCTGCCGAGCAACTACCCAGAAGAGCTTATCGAAGAGGCCGAGACTCGGGCGAGGATGTCGACGCTTCAGCACGACGAGTTGTTGACGCAACGCGAGATTCTCGAAAAGGAGACTTCGCCGCGCGCGAAAGAGGTGAACCAGAGTTCCGAAGCAGAGCCTGGCGAAGCGTAACATGGTCAGGAGTTATAGCAGAACGCTGGTGAGACGGCAGCAGCTATGTTATTGATTTCACAGTCAGCCAGAGTTTTGGCGAACGACACGTCTTCAGGAAGTTACGTGGAGTTTCACGGTGGGACAATCGTACCGGGGCTCTCTGGGCGAGGGCCATGCCCGAGCGGCGCAGGTCGTGGGTCACAGGGCGTTGCGACATGCCTCACATACAGCCCAGACGGGGAACCCTAGCATTTAAGCTGAGGTCCCCCCAGTGGAGAACCAGGCCCTAGGCCAAGTGACGTCTGAACGCCTGCCGGTCCATTTCCCAGATCCTATTCAAGTAGCCAACTGCTATCAGTGCGGCAAATGCACTGCGGGATGTCCCGTGGCCATGCACATGGACGTGGCGCCCAATCAGGTGGTGCGGCTTGCCCAGCTTGGGGAATGGGAGAAGGCTTTGCGGTCGCGGGCGATCTGGGAGTGCGTGGGGTGCCAAACGTGCTCGACGCGGTGTCCCAAGGAGGTCGATTGCGCGGGCGTGATGGACGCGCTGCGGGAGGCGTCGCTGGCGCGCGGCATGGCTGCGCCTGGAAGGTACTTCGTGGTCGCGTTCCAGAAAATTTTTCTTGAGAACATCCATCGCAATGGCCGCCTCAACGAACTGGAGCTAATCGGGCATTTCAAGGTGGACGTTCTGCTGCACACCGGCAGGATCCCCTTTCTGTTCAAGGACGCCGGCTTGGCGCCGCAACTCGGAAAGCGCAAGAAACTGCACCTGATTCCCGGCAGGGCGCGCGACCGGGGAGTGGTGGAGCGCATTTTCGAGCGCTGTTCGGGCGAGCGGAAAGCATGAACATCGGCTACTATCCGGGTTGCGCGCTGCATGGCTCGTCGAACGACTGCGAGCAATCGCTGCGCGCGTGCCTTAGCGCCCTGGATGTGCAACTCGGCGAAATCAAGGATTGGATTTGCTGCGGCGCCACCGCGGCGCATTCCCTAAACCACAAGCTCTCGCTGGCGCTTCCCGCAAGGAATCTTGCTGTGGCCGAACGAGACGGCTTCAAGCAACTGTTCGCGCCGTGTCCGCTGTGCTCGATGCAGTTGCTCAAGGCGAAAAAGGCGGTCGCCGACGAACGCGTGCGCAAGGAACTCTCGGAGATTGTGGAAGCCGATGTTCGCGGCGAGAGTGAAGTCCTGAACCTGATTCAGTTATTCGAGAAGATCGGAGTGGACCGGCTGAAGCCAGCGGTGAAGGCTCCGCTCGAATCCATAACCGCGGCCTGCTACTACGGCTGCCTTTTGACACGCCCGCCAGATGTTGTGCACTTTGATGATTTCGAGCAGCCGTCTTCCATGGAATCAATCGTGGCGGCGCTGGGCGCGAAGACGGTCGAGTGGAACTACAAGACGGAGTGCTGCGGCGCAGGCATGACCATGTGCAATGAAGACATCGTGCTGGAATTGGCGCACAAGATCCTGAGCAATGCGGCCGAGCACGGGGCCAATTGCCTGGTGGTGGCCTGCCCGATGTGCCACGTGAATCTGGATATGAAGCAGGCAGCCGTCGAGCGGCGCTTCGGGAAGAAGTTGGGAATGGTTGTCTATTACCTTTCTGACCTGGTAGGGCTGGCGCTAGGGCTATCCGCGGAGCAGTTGGGCATCAACCGGCATTTCGTTACGCAGGCTTAGATTATGTCGAGGATTGGCGTCTTTACATGCTGGTGCGGCGAGAATATCGCGCGCACGGTGGACGTTGACGAAGTTGCGAAACGCGTCGCGGAACTTCCCGGCGTGCGCTGTTCGCTGAACTACAAGTACATGTGCTCCGATCCCGGGCAGGCGATTGTGCGCGAGAAGATTGCGACCGAGAAGCTGGATGGCGTGGTGGTGGCTTCGTGTTCGCCGCACATGCACCTGAAGACCTTCCGCAAAGCGGCGCAGGCGGCGGGACTCAATCCTTATCTCGTGGAAATGGCGAACATTCGCGAGCAATGCTCGTGGGTGCATCACGATCGCGTGCAGGCTACCGCCAAGGCCTTTGAGATCATTCGCCTGTCGGTCGAGAAAGCGCGGAACGATGCCGCGCTGCAACCGATTCGCGTCCCTGTGACGCGGCGCGCCCTGGTGATCGGCGGGGGCGTCGCCGGAATACAGGCGGCGCTCGACATAGCCGATGCGGGCCACGAAGTGGTGATGGTGGAGAGAGAACCCTCCATCGGCGGCAAGATGGCCGGCCTTTCCGAGACTTTTCCCACACTGGATTGCTCGCAATGCATTCTGACGCCGCGCATGGTCGAAGTAGGCCAACATCCGCGCATCAAGCTCTACAGCTACTCGGAAGTCGAGAAGGTGGAAGGGTTCGTCGGCAACTTTAGGATCACCATCCGGCAAAAGGCGCGCTACGTGGACGTCAGCAAGTGCACCGGCTGCGGCGAATGCTGGATCATCTGCCCGCTGAAAAGAAATCCCAGCGAATTCGATTACGGGATGGGAATGCGTCCGGCGATCTATATCCCGTTCCCGCAAGCCGTTCCCGCGCGGCCCGTGATTGACAAGAGCCAGTGCGCCAAGCTGATTCGCAATGGCTGTGGGCTGTGCGAGAAGAAATGCAAGGCCGAGGCGATCAATTTCAAGGATGAGGACAGGCTCGTCGAGGAAGCCGTCGGTGCCGTTGTGGTGGCCACCGGCTACAAGCTTTACAGCATTGCGAAGTCGCAGCCCAAAGCGACGCTTGCCGGGTATGGCGAGTATGGCTACGGAAAGTACAAAGACGTAATTGACTCGCTGCAGTTTGAACGGCTGGTATCCGCATCGGGGCCGACAGGCGGCGTGCTCAAACGCCCGTCCGATGGCGCCATTCCGAAGAGCGTCGTCTTTATCAGTTGTGTCGGATCGCGCGACAACGCCAAAGGCCTGCCGTATTGCAGCAAGATTTGCTGCATGTACACGGCGAAGCACACCATGCTTTACAAGCACAAGGTGCACGACGGCCAGGCGCACGTTTTCTACATGGACATTCGCGCGGGCGGCAAGGGCTACGACGAATTCGTGCGCCGCGCGATCGAACAGGATGGCGCCCAGTATTATCGCGGGCGGGTTTCCAAGATCACGCAAGAGGGTGGCAAACTCGTCGTTCGCGGCGCCGATACGCTGGCGGGAATGCCCGTAACGATCGAAGCGGACCTGGTGGTGCTCGCCGCCGCCATGCGGCCTGCGGATGGCATCGAAGAGTTGGCGCAGAAGTTGAATATCGGCTGCGACGAATTTGGCTTCCTGCTGGAATCCCATCCGAAGTTGCGCCCCGTGGAAACAAACACGGCGGGAATCTTCATCGCCGGCGCGTGCCACAGCCCCAAGGACATCCCTGAAGCCGTGGCGCAGGCATCCGCGGCGGCGAGCAAGGTACAGGTGATGCTGGCGGCCGACGAGCTTACGCGCGAGCCCGAAATCGCCGCGATTAACGAACAAACTTGTGCGGCGTGCTTCACGTGCATTCGCACCTGCCCGTATCACGCGATTGACCGCGCGGAACTTCGCACACCCAGGGGTGCGTTCATCAAAAACACGGCCAGGGTGAATCCGGGGTTGTGCATGGGCTGCGGCACCTGCGTTTCCGTCTGTCCGTCGAAGAGCGCGGACCTGCAGGGATTCACGGACCAGCAGGTGTACGCGATGGTGGAGAGCCTGGCATGAGCAAGGCCCAGGAATTCGAGCCGAAGATCGTCGCCTACGTGTGCAACTGGTGCACGTACCTGGGCGCCGATCTGGCGGGAACCGCGCGGCTCGAATATCCCCCGAACGTGCGGATCATTCGCCTGCCTTGTACCGGGCGAATCGATTTCAACCTGATTATCAAAGCCCTTGAAGTGGGCGCCGATGGCGTGCTGGTCTCCGGCTGCCATCCAGGCGATTGCCACTACACCGCGGGCAACTATCACGCGCGGCGCCGCTGGATATTGTTCCGTGAACTCCTGGACACGCTGGGGATTGACCTGCGCCGGATTCAGTTCACGTGGATTTCGGCGGCAGAGGGCAGGAAGTGGCAGCAAGTAGTGACCGAGTTCACCGATCAGACGAGGAAGCTTGGGCCGTACAAGGAACTGTACGCCACGGGACCGTTCCCGGATGTTCCAGCGCCGGAGACTGCCTCGCCCGGGGTGAAGAGTTTTGCGGCCGAGAGCGAACTGCGCGAGGTTTGCGGCAAGCTGCTGGCCGAGGGCACGGTGAAGGTCGTGATCGGATATGGCGCGCGCGGACCTGTTGTTGTGACGCGTGCCGAGGATGCGGAGCGCCTGGTTTGGAACAACCGCTGCTTCAGCAATCTCACCGCATATTTGAAGCGGAAAGAGATCAAATCGTTGGGGAAAGCGGCCGTCATCGTAAAGCCGTGCGACGAGAAATCGCTCGTTGAACTCGAAAAGGAAGCGCAGTTCGAGCGCAAAGACGCGCATGTCATCGGCATGGCCTGCGAGGGCGTGGACCAGCCCAAGTGCGCGCACTGCACCGCGCGCACGCCGCGTTTCGCGGATGTGACTCTTGGTGTGGAGGCGGGTCCGGAGCCACAAACCAGCCCCTCGCCCAACCGCTTCGCCGCACTGATGGCCATGCCGCCCGCGGAGCGCATGGCGTTCTGGACCGAAGAGTTTAACCGCTGCGTGAAGTGCTACGCGTGCCGGCAGGTCTGCCCAATGTGCTATTGCGAGCGGTGCATTGTGGACAAGAACCGGCCCATTGCGATTGACCCTGCGCCAAGCACGAAAGGAAACTTTGCGTGGCACATCGCGCGGGCCTTTCATCTGGCCGGACGTTGCGTGGGATGCGGCGAATGTTCGCGCGCGTGCCCGGCGGGCATTGACCTGGCTTTGCTGAACATTTCGCTGCACATCGCAGCGCAAAAGAATTTCGGCTACGAAGCCGGCATAGACCCCAAGGCGGAGCCCGTGATTGGATCGTACACGCTGCATGATACGGAGGCCTTTATCCGGTGAGCGAGATCATTTCCCAATCCGTGCTGCGCGGGCTCGCCGCCGAATGGATCGCCGGAGGCAAGAGCGTCGCGGGACCCGCGCGCGTAAAGCCGGATCTCGTACTCTATCGCACGCTGCGATCAGGGGACGACCTGCTGCTCGAAGGCTTTCAACGGCCGTCGAACTCCATCAAGGACTTCCTCTTCCCGAAGGCGGAGAAGCTGTACGGATACAAGATTCACGGGAACAGCATTGAACTTATCGAGAACGATTCGCCAGAACCCGCGCAAGTGATCATCGCCGCGCGGCCGTGCGACGCCGCCGCGTTGCCGATTCTGGATCACGTGTTCAACTGGGATTTCCATGACGAGTTTTACAATCGGCGGCGCGCCGCCACCACGGTGGTCACGCTGGCCTGCAGCGCGCACGATGAAAACTGCTTTTGCACGTCCGTGGGGCTCGATCCCGGCTCGGAGCGTGGTTCGGACGCCATCCTGTTTGCATTGGGAAGCGGCCAATACGAGGTGCGGTGCGCGACGGAAAAGGGCCACGCGCTGTTCGACGGCAAGACGGAGAAATCGGAGCGGACGGGCAAGGCGATTGCAGGCCCGGAAAAACGATTCGATGCGAAGGCGGTGCGCGCGTTTGTCACCACGCATTTCGAGGATCCCTTCTGGAACGAACATGCGCTCACGTGCATCGGCTGCGGGACTTGCGCATTTTCGTGCCCGGCTTGCCACTGCTTCGATATCGTGGATGCCGGGCCCGCGGCGGGCAACGCACGCGTGAAGACATGGGATTCGTGCCAGTTTTCCACGTTCACGGCGCACGCGTCGGGGCATAACCCGCGCCCCGTGCAGGCGACACGCCAGCGCCAACGCATCCTGCACAAGTTCGCAATTTATCCGGAAAAATTCGGGGAGATTCTCTGCACTGGCTGCGGCAACTGCGCGCGCAATTGCCCGGTGGGACTGGGCGTGTTGAGCGTGGCGACCGAGATTAACCATGGATAACGTTTACAAGCCCGACCTTATGGAAGTGACGCGCATCCGCCAGGAGACGCCGGATGTGAAGTCCGTGTCGCTGCGCTTTCTCGATTCCGAACGGGCGCGCAACTTTTCGTTTCGAGTGGGGCAGTTCGGCATCTTCTCCGCGTTCGGCTACGGCGAGTCCACCTTCAATATCTGCTCGAGCTCAAACTGGAAAGATCACATTGAATTCTGCTTCCGCAAGGTTGGCCGGGTGACGGAAGCACTCTGGAAAATAGAAGAAAAGGATGTAGTCGGCTTCCGCGGACCGTACGGCAACGGTTACCCGATGGAAGCCTGGAAGGGGCGGGACCTGATCTTTCTGGGAGGCGGAATTGCCATGCCTCCCATCCGTTGCGCCGTGTGGTACGCGCTCGAGAATCGCGCCGATTATGGCGAGATTACGGTGGTCTATGGGGCGCGCACGGTGGCCGACCTGGTGTTCCTCGACGAATTGGATGAATGGTCGAAGGCCGAACGCGTGCGCATCATCCGCTGCGTTGACCCTGGCGGCGAGACGCCGGATTGGAAAGGCGAGATTGGCTTCGTGCCGCACGTGTTCGAGCGCGCCCAGGTGGCGGCAAAGGATCCGGTGGTCCTCGTCATCGGCCCGCCAATCATGATCAAGAACACGCTGCCGATCCTCGACAAGATGGGCGTAAAACCTGCGTCGGTTTACACCAGTATCGAGAATCGCATGAAGTGCGGCATCGGCAAGTGCGGGCGATGCAACGTTGGGCCCATCTACGTCTGCAAAGAGGGCCCGGTGCTTACCATGGAGCAGTTACAGGGACTTCCGGCCGATTACTGATCGTGGCGGCCGTTCTCACTGGCGAATTGCTTCCTGCATGTATCCTCATTGTGCAGTTACCATGACGCGCAACACTAGAACCATCTATCCCTCTTATCGCCGCTGCAAAAAGTATTAATTTGACTGATGTGCCACAGGGCGATATCCTGCCGCGTTTGCCACTGCATCCAGCCGAGTAAGGAAGCGGCGCAATTGCATTACTCGCGTGAGTTCGTTGAAATAAAAGATGACACCTTAATACCTGAATCCAGCGTGAAAACGATGATCAGGAGCAAAGCGGCTTCAGTCGGTGGGTCTTTTCGAGTATTTCGTGCGCCAGGTCTCGCAAGCTGCTTGAAAATCTAGCAGTCAGATTATTTGCTTTGAGGCGTGACGAAAAGGAACAGTCTTCCGGAAGAAGTATTAGAATTCCTGAAAAAGATTGACAGCAAAGGTGGAAAGACTCGCGCCAAGAAATATGGCGCGAAGACTCTTCGTCGGTGGGCAATAGAATCTGGTGCGGGCAGGCCTCGAAAAAGGAAGGCCAGTTCCTTGCTCGTGCCGCAGCCGACGAAGGAATCCAGCCCACAGGGGGAAAAAAAGGAAGGAGACTTAATGAAACAACGTGGCGTCTTCGAAAAAGTACCTGGGTCGGGGATCTTGTGGATATGCTACTTCGACCAATTTGGCAAGAAGCGGCGAGAAAAAGCGGGCACAAAAAGCGTTGCGATCAAACTCTACGGAAAGCGAAAGCAACAGGTGCTAGAGGGCAAGAAGCTGCCCGAGATATTTCGCAAACCATTTGTAAATTTCTGTCAATTGGCTGATGACGCGCTGGCTTATTCAAAGCGTAACAAGCGGTCTCATAAGACGGATGTTCCTCGTTTTGCCGGTCTGAAAGAATGGTTCGGAGGACATCCAGCGGAGGAACTCACCCCTAAAGAGATTGAACATACACTTGGGAGGGAGGCGGAAAAGGAAAAGTGGGCCCCCTCGACCTTCAATCACTATCGTTCGCTGATGTCCCTGAGTTATCGCCTCGGGATTCTGAATCGGAAAGTCACTGCAAACCCGGCGCGTTCCGTGACGCATCGCCGCGAGGACAGCAATCGGGTGCGGTTTCTCACAGAAGAAGAGAAAAAACTCCGGAAAGTAATCGGGGCCAAGTGGCCGCTTCACCTCCCGGAACTCGATCTGGCGATAAATACAGGCCTGCGCAAGGGCAGCCAGTACGGGCTGACATGGGACATGGTAGACTGAAAGCATAGGATGTTGAACATCCCGCGGACGAAGAACGAAGAACCCATACACGTCCCGTTAAATGATGCTGCGATGGCCTCCCTCAGGGTTGTGCATGACCGGGGCGGCGGCAGAGGGCGTGTGTTCCAGTCGGCCAAAACCGGTGAACCGCTTGAAAATGGGCGGCATTGGTTCGACAAAGCGGTGATGGAGGCTGAGATTAAGAACTTTCGTTGGCACGACTTGCGGCACACGTTTGCAAGCCGTTTGCGGATGAAGGGTGCTGCGCTTGAAGACATTGCAGATCTGTTAGGGCACAAGAGTCTGAGCATGACAAGACGGTACGCTCATCTGGGTCCGAACAAACTGCATGTGGTGGTATCCTTGCTTGGAGCAAGTGACACCACAAGTGACACCGCTAAAAGCGGTGTCCCGGCAGCTTCCTTGCAAGTTGCTATGCAGTAAAGAGTTCAGGGGCGTAGCTCAGTGGTAGAGCAGCGGCCTTTTAAGCCGAAGGTCGTGGGTTCGATCCCCACCGCCCCTACCAATCCTTCTTCTTGAAAACACAGGAGTTCTGGCGACGCGTTTTCCCGTGTACCCCGCGTGTACCTCTCCTATCACGGGATCGTTGCTCCAAGCGGCCCTGAGATCGGCTTCGATTTGCTCTTGGCGTGAACGCGTCCACGGGGCGTAGTGACGCTCCGTGATGCGTATGCTGCTGTGTCCGAGCAGAATTGAGACCCTATCGAGAGGAACACCCGCGAGCAGCAATTCAACGGCGAAAGTATCGCGGAATTGGTGCGGATGACCCGTGGGGACTTTTGCGAATTCAAAGAGACGCTGCAATCTGCGTTGCCATTTTCCCTTTGCGCTGTGGACCTTCGATGCGCCTGTCCAGAAGAAATACCGCTCACTTGAGCGCGGTGCCACGTTCAACGCTTCAACGACCACATCAGGCAGAACGCAGTAAACAGGTACACCAGTCTTTTGCGTGTGCAGAAGTAGCTTGTTCCCGTCGAGGCGGCTCACATCAAGCTGGGTTGCATCCCCGATCCTCAATCCCGAATATCGCAGCAGCAAAACAAAAGCGCGGAGGCGTCGCGCGTTGCGAGCGCCCGCGCTCTTGCCGTAAGGTTCGAGCGCGGCAAAAATGCGAATCATCTCTTCCCGAGTGAATGGCATTGTCGGCTTGTTGGGAACCTTCGGAGCTTTCAGTTCAGTCGCCGGATTATCGTCAATCCATTTTCTCTTTTCTGCGAAGCGCATGAACGCCCTGAGCCGTTCCAGCTTCTTGAGGCTTGTGCGCGGCCCCTGCGTCCACGTTGCGCGAAATGTTGCAAGCGCGTCTAGGTCCAGCTGCTTGAGGAATTGCAGCTTGTATGTTTCCGCGAAACCGTCAAGCTGTCGGAAGAGTAGGCGGTATTTGTTCAGCGTGGCATCGTTCAGCTTCCGCGCTTCTGCGTCGGCAATGAACTTCGTATGAGCATCCTTAATCGTGACCTGGTGTTCCTGCTGGACTGTGCGGCGGTTCTCGGCTTCCCATTCACGGATCAGTTCTTGTGCTCGCTGCCAATCGCGGAGCTTTAGCGACTCTCGCATCTCTTTCCCGCCGAGTGCTCCGTCAACCCAAATGGGGCATTGGCAGTGTCGGTATTTCCGACCCTTTGCGCGTTGCTTGCAATCCTTGCGGTGACGACGATAGATGGTCAGCATCGTGGAATACTCCTACCGGACGCCAGACTTCGATGATAGCCGATGATGGACGCGTTCGAGCACTTTCTGAGGGATGCGCAGCGTTACGTACCGTCTCTTGTGGCGTGGACTCCGCTCTCCTATGACAAGCACGCCTGGCTCGTTCTCGAAAAGCTCACGAACTTTATCAGGACTCAAGTTCCACATTTCGGCGATTTCCGCAACGGCATAATGCCGCTCGATGTGCACCGAGGTCTCGATTTGGGTTGGTACGGACATTGCGTGGCAGCGACTCCTCCAGGGTTTGCGAAGATCGACGAGTACCTCGTCGATTGACTCTCCGGCTTCCGAAAGTGGTGAAGAAAAATTCTTCTTGCTTCCAGTCGCCGAACGAGCTACGATAACGTAAACACTGTACATCAGTGTAGGAGAATATGTCAACCATGATGTCGATCCTCAAGAAGAAACCCCGGCACGAGGTCATCTCCATTCGACTCAGCGAAGACCGCCTCAAGCTGCTGGAACGCTACCAGAAAGTCCTTAGTGAGCGGTTGAGACGCGAGGTGTCTTTGGGTGAGGCCGCCTTCCTCGTTATCGAGGAGCGCGTCGAAGGGATGGACCGTGAAACAGCCCGTCATGAAATGCTCAGTACGCCGACCCCTTCCCTCTATCACATTCGCAAGAAGTGGGAATCGCAGCACGCACTAGCTCTCGCCGAGTGGGATGTGCTCATGCACTATGTGCAGATCGGAGCGGAGGAGGAGGTACAGGAGCCGCCACTGCTTTGGCCTGCGATTCCTTCAAGAGAATCTTACATCGCTTTGCTGGATGCCTTCGAAGCGGTTTATGTGAAGCGGAAGAATCCGGCCTCAAAGCACGCCTGGTATTACGTTCGCAACCTCGGCGGCGAATCCGCAGGCGTTCGCACGTCCGATGAGAAGCCAGAACAGAATCACCAAGCAGTTCTGAAACAGATCGCGGCGCGGAAGCTGCTGCTGAAACCATCTGAAAAATGGGAGCGCCCAGGCTCAGTCGCCAGATGCCTTCTTGTGGCGATTCGAGACGAAGAGGTAGAAAGCTCCAAACTCGATCAGGTTCTTGCACCATTCTGGCCGACTCTATGGGGACTTGCCGCTCGGGGCCATTCGCTACGGCACGAACGCCAACCCGTGCGCCTCGTAAGTCCCAACGAAGATGATTTTCGCCACCGGATTATCTTGCCCGAACCGCTGGAGTCCGATGATCTGAGGCTTTCCCTTTCGGGCTTTGGCCGCCCTGAGTTGGGCATGTCGATTGATCTCGGTCCAGCTCGTCGCGTGAGCTTTCTAATCGCCCGCTACCCGGACCTAGCCGAGTTTCAAACCATGCTCGCGGGATGGCCCATGAAGCGTTCGTGGAACGGCAGGCATTTCGTTGCAACGCCGAGCAAGGAAAAGGGCGGCACGACGATCACTCTTTGGCTGAGGCGGAACGATGTGGGCATCGAGTTTACCGAGCGCGAATGGATGGCTCTGCGCGAACTCTCCCAGAAAGCCTCCGCCCTTCCTGAAGTTCAGCGGTGGCTGGAGGAGCTTCGGCTGGAGTATGGCGAACAGGGTTGATGGTGCGAATCGCTGGTTTGCGCCGCGTTTGCGAAGAGCGGTGCCTTCGGCACCGGGAGTTGGACGGACACGCCACCCCAAATTGGGTGCTGCAAAGCGCTGCGCGTTAACTTGCTCACGAGACGTGAGTTAGCGAATCGCGAGCGCTGGCCGTTAAATTCCGGCGCTCTTCGTTAACCTCTTTGTTTTGTTCGCTCATGTTCGCGCGAGCGGTTTTTCTTCGAAGTCCTCTTCTGGAGGTCCTGGTCATGCCAGCCGATCAACTGCGAAACCGAACCGTTGGTTCGAAGATGACCGAGAGCGAATACGACCAAGTTGTGGCCGTGGCCGAGCGTGAGGGTTTGACGCTTGGGGAGTGGTGCCGTGAGGTGCTCTTGGCGCATGCGCATTCCAGTGATTTGAAAAAGCCCAGCGCCATCGAACAGACCTTGCTTGCCGAGTTCGTGGCGCTGCGGATGATCCTGCTCAATGCTCTGTGCAAACTTGGGCAGAAAGTGGAACTGAGCGAGCGCGACTTGCAGGACCTAGCCGAACTGGCCGACCAGGAGAGATTCCGCAGAGCGCAGGAGCGCCTCGTGGAAGCAGTTGCAGGGAGGCAGTCATGAACCAGGAATGGGGTCGAAACAAGCACGCGGGTGTGTGGCCGAATCGCTATGCAGTTTGGACATGGACAGCGCTGTTTTTGGCGCTCGTAAGCGTGGTGCCAATCTGCGCTTACCGCTACACCAAAACGTGGACGCCGTTGCAGCGGTTTTATCTGAAAACGTACATCCGCACCGGACTCCGAAGCGTGACCAGCTTTGCGAAGAGCGACCGCTATCAAATGCTGACCGTTGTCATGAAGAAAGGCAGCCACTTGGCTGCCGAAGGCGAGGTGAGAGAGGTTGAGACAGAGGGTGGTGAGACGACGCTCGCACTTACTGACGACGCGGTGAAGATTGGTGACCTTCGCCTTGAACTACAGCAGGTGGAGATCAACAGCGGAAAGCTGCACGAGCTTCTCGGCCATTCGGTCTACCAAGATCAGACGCTTATGGATTTTCTGAGGCCCGCATTGTGGGGCAGTTTGGGCGTGCTCTTTGTTTGTCTCGCGGTAGCGATCCCGAAGGACAAGGCACGTGCCCGCGAGCGGAGGGAAGGGCGAAGATTGAAAGGACCGGAGTTGGTCACGCCACGAGTTTTCAATCGCAGAAATCGTTCGAACGGCATCGGCTTCGAGCTGACGGAAAGAACGTTCATGCAAAAGCTGTTCGGCAGTGTGCCGAACGTCAGGCTCCCCGTCGCAATCGAACCCAACCATATCCTCATTATGGGGGACACGGGCACCGGCAAAAGCACGCTGATAAGAAGAATCATGCAACAGATCGAAGCGCGCGGCGAGACGGCCATTGTCTACGACCCAGCACTCGACTACACGCCGGAGTTCTATCGACCCGAGCGGGGCGATGCCATTCTCAATCCCCTAGACGAGCGGATGCCGTACTGGAGTCCCGGAGATGAGCTGCGACACCCGGCAGAGGCGCTCACCTTAGCCACGTCTCTGTTCCCCGATCGCCGCAACGAGAACCAATTCTTCGTCGAGGGACCAAGGAAAATCTTTGCCCACCTTCTGATCTATAGGCCAACACCCGAACAGATGGCTTGGTGGATGTGCCATGAGGAAGAGATCGACCTGCGGGTGAAAGGCACGCAGTACGCGGCGATGATCGACAAGAAGGCACCAGCGCAGCGAAGCGGCATCCTCGCCTCACTCAATATGGTTGCCGACTCTCTCAAGCTCTTGCCGTCAGAAAACGAAGCGAATGGACGTTGGAGCGCGGCGGAATGGTCGAAGCAACGCAAGGGCTGGGTGTTTCTCACGAGCACTTCCGAAACCCGCGAGCGGCTTTTGCCACTTACGAGTTTGTGGCTCGATACGTTAGTGCTGCGACTCATGAACCAGGGACAGACAAGCGCCCGCAAAGTGTGGTTTGTTTTGGACGAACTGGCGACTTTGCAGCGGTTGCCGCAACTGCACACGGCAGTAACGGAAAACCGTAAATCCAACAACCCGGTTGTGCTTGGCTTCCAAGGCCGCAGCCAACTGGAGACGCGCTACGGCCATGAGGCCGAGGCCATGCTTTCGCAGCCAGCCACGAAGATTTTCCTCCGCACAAGCGAGCCTCACGCGGCGAAGTGGATTTCGGACACCATCGGAAGAATCGAGATCGAGCGCTTGCGAGAAAGCCGTTCGAGTGGGCAGATGAGCGGGCAGCGGAATACGACGAGTTACAACAACGAGCGCGACGTTGTGCCGCTGGTGATGGATTCGGAGATCAGCGGCCTTGAGAACCTGCACGGGTATCTCAAGAGCGGAAACCTTGTCGTACGGATGAGCTTCCCGTTCATCGAACTGCCCGCAAAGCATCCGAGGTTTATCCAGCGACCAACGGAGATCCGCCCGGAGGAGCCTTCCAAGACCGCAGAGGCCGCAGCGGGAGCTGGCGGCGGGCCGGAACAGAAGCTCACGCAGCACGAAATCAAGCAGGACCGCCAACAGGAATTGAAACGGTCCAGTACATGGCAAGGGCATTTCTTCCGGTAGGCCAACACCACGATGCTAACCATTTCCAATCCTCTCAGCGCAAGCCAAGCGCTGGCTTATCACGCGGAAGAGTTCTCCAATGCCCGCGAGAATTACTACACGCAAGGCGACCAAATACGCGGCGAGTGGCATGGGAGGCTTGCCGAGCAGTGGGGGCTACGCGGCGAGGTTGGCGAGGAACACTTCCAACGGCTCGCGGAAGGACAACACCCGATCACTGGTGAGCAGCTCGTCCGCCACAAGGCAGCGCGAGAATACGTCAACGAACACGGGCAGAAGATACGCACGATGGAACACCGCGCGGGTTGGGACGCGACTTTCTCAGCACCGAAGAGCGTATCGCTTACTGCGCTCGTAGGTGGGGACCAACGAATTCGGGAGGCGCATCAACAGAGCGTTGCCGTTGCGCTTGATGAACTGGAGCGATACGTCCAGGCGCGCATCGGCGGGAACCTTCCGGCAGAAACAACCGGGAAATGGGTAGCGGCGAAGTTCGAGCACGACAGCGCAAGGCCCGTTGACGGTTATGCGGCCCCGCAACTCCACACGCATGTGGTTTTCTTCAATCTTACGGAAACCGGGGATGGAGGAACCTACTCGCTGCAACCACGGGAACTCTACAAGACGCAGCAGTATGCGACGGCGGTGTATCGCTCGGAATTAGCCGCGCGGCTCAAAGGGCTCGGTTACGAAGTCGAACGTGGCAAAAACGAGCAGCCAGAAATTACGGGTTATTCCGAAGAATATCTCGCGGCATCGAGTCCCCGCCGCCAGCAGATCGAAGCGCATCTCGCGAAAGAAAATCAGAGGGGAGCCGACGCGGCACAAATCGCCGCGCACAAGACTCGACAGCCCAAACTCGAACTTTCACAGGAGCAGATGCTGCAGCGTCACCAGCAGATGGCGGAAGCTTTCGAGAATCAGCCAGAGCGTGTAGTGGAAGCCGCCACGGCGAGAGAAACACGAATCGAAGAGGATTCACCACGCACGACCGCAAAATCAGCCGTCACGTTCTCCAAGGAAAGGAATCTGGAGCGAGAAGCCGTAGTCGATGAGCGTGAGCTGCTACGGGATGCACTGAGGCGTTCGATGGGACAGGCAACGCTGACAGACGTGAAGACCGAATTCGAAAAACAGGTCAACCGCGGTGAGTTCATCGGTGTTGAGCAGAAAACGGGTAGACCAGGCCGGGTGTTCACGACCCACGAGATGTTGGGCTACGAGCGCGACACAATTCAAGTCATGCGCGACGGGCAGAACAAGCACGAAGCACTTGTCAGCTTGGATACGCGCAGAAACATCGAGAAAGAAAATTCCCATCTCAGCGAGAGCCAGCGCGGGGCGGTCGAGCAAATCCTGTCGAGCCGCGATCAGGTGACGGCGCTGGAAGGCGTCGCCGGCGCCGGCAAAACTACTTCTTTAGCCGCGATCCGGGAAGCCGCCGAGCGAGATGGTTACAAAGTGGAAGGCTTCGCGCCAACGTCGCGCGCGGCGCAGAAACTCTCCGAAGCTGGAATCGAATCGAGCACGTTGCAGCAGCATCTGACGCGGAGCGAGGAGCCGCAAGACGGACAGAAGCGGCTGCATGTTCTCGACGAATCGAGTCTTGCGAGCACGAAGCAGATGAACCAGTTCCTACATCGCTTGCATGAGCAGGACCGTGTGGTGCTGGTAGGGGACACGCGGCAGCATGAAGCCGTCGAAGCCGGAAAGCCATATCAGCAGCTACAAGAAGCCGGAATCGAGACTGCGCGGCTCGACGAAATCGTGCGGCAGAAAGACCCGGCGCTGAAAGAAGTGGTGGAGCATCTCTCTCGCGGCAATGTGAGAGAGGCGATGGAAAAACTCGACGCGCAGGGCCGCGTGCATGAAATCGTGGACCGGGACGAGCGGCTAAAGGAAATCGCGCGCGAGTACGCCGCGAAACCGGAAGGCACGCTTGTAGTGTCGCCCGACAACGAATCACGCAGAGAAATCAATTGGGTCATCCACCGGGAAATGCAGACGCGGGGCCAGGTGGACGGGCACGAACACAAGCAGCGTGTACTTGTTGCGCGACAGGAGATCACGGGAGCGGATCGGCAGTGGGCCGGGCAATACGAATCGGGCGACGTGGTGCGCTACACGCGAGGCAGCAAGACGCACGGCATCAAAGCGGGAGAATATGCGCGGGTTGAGCGCGTAAACGAGAAAGAAAATCTGGTGACGGTGAAGCGCGAGAACGGCAAGCAGGTCGGCTACGATCCGCGCCGGTTGCAGGGAGTGACGCTTTACCGGGAGACGGAGCGCGCGTTCAGTGAAGGCGACCGCGTGCAGTTCACAGCGCCGTACAAAGAGCAGCGCGTTGCGAATCGCGAACTGGGGACCATCGAGAAGATGGACGCGAGCGGAGACGTGCAACTGCGTCTCGACTCGGGCCGCAGTGTGGCGTTCAACATGAAAGAGAATCCGCATCTCGATCACGGGTATGCTGTGACGAGCCACAGCAGCCAGGGGCAAACCGCCGACCGCGTGCTGGTGCATGTGGACACGGAGCAAGCGGGAGAAAAACTCGTGAATCGGCGGTTGGCATACGTGGCGGTGTCGCGTGGCCGCTACGATGCGCAGCTCTACACGAACGACAAAAACCATCTCACGGAGCAGCTATCGCGCGATGTCTCCCACCGATCCGCGATGGAGCCGGGCCGAACGCAGCAACCAGCAGCCGAGAAAATCGAGCCGTCCGCGCCGAGCCAGGCGCAAGCAGTGGCGGCAAAAGCGCAAAGTCTAGGGCGTTAGGAGAAAGGCAGGGCTTCGTTCAATGGGAATAAAACTGGTGGTTCGCACCAACTCCACAAAGTACAAAAAGAACCCGAAAGGGTTCAAGAGCACAGATGAGTGTGCAGTCGTCCTCAAAGCCTTCTGTGATATCCACGGCATCCCGTACAACGATGTATTCGTGTCCATCGCCGTGTCGCGCGAGGGAAGCAATCTGAAAAAATTCGGACCGGGACGGACAGCAGTCAAATACCAACTCTCAGAAGCGTATGGCGGCAACGTTCTTACGCTGAAGCCTGACGTGGTGAAGGAGATCGAAGTAGTATGCGTTGGTGATTTTCAAACGACGATCTGCAATGTAGTTGCGAAGGGTTTACACGGTGAAGACATCGGCGAATATCTTTCAAAGTTCACGGTGCTTTCAGGCAAGACCACCGATGAGAAGATGGCCGAGCTGGAAAAAGCAGCAGCAAAGGTTCGCTCACCGCAATACGCCGAGGCCCGCATTCATAGGCCATTGAAAAGAAGTGACGACGTGCGGTTCTAAGGAGGAGCCGCGATACGCGCAGCAGCCGAGAAAATCGAGCCGTTCGCGTCGGGCCACGCGCAAGCAGTGGCGGCACGAGCGCAGAGCATCGGACGTTAGCTCTCCCGCTACACCGGAATCGGCTTCATGTACTCACGAATGATGTCGTAGTTCCCGGTCTTCCAATCGCTGATGTCGGCCCCAACGATGAATATCTCGCAGGCGAAGCGGAGCGAGAAGATGGTTTTGTCCTTGAAACAGACGTTCATGCAGAGTGTTCCATCGTCGATGGAATGGCTGATGTAATCCACAATCTTGCCGCGCACTTCTGGATACTTCCTACGCTTCATCTCTAGGCGCTTTTTCATCACCTTGTGCAGCTCCTTTCGTTCCTTGGGAGTGATCGGGGTTATGGGTGTGCTTCCGACCCACACGATCTTCGGCTTTTTCGTCACGCGTTTTTTAGTCATGGCCCTTCTCCCGCATGGCGCTCTTGGCGTTCGAAGTGGGCTTCCGGCGCTTGCTGGCGCGCTTTTTCTTCTGCTCTTGCTGGGCTTCCCAGCGTTGTTCGTCTTCGGCGACTACGGAGTGCGGGACAATGCCGACACGCGGCGGCAATCCCTGCTTCTTGCGCTCTTCCTCGCGGTGTTCGACGTCGAGATACACGTCGTCGGGGTCTCGCCACTTCTTTTCATAGGCGCGTCGCTGCTTCCAGAAGCGGCCTTCGTCGTGGCGCTCGCTGTCGGCGAGGTGCTCGACGAAATCAGCGTTCATGTCGCAACGAACTTCTTCGATCTCCGCGACGGCGGCCCCACGGAATAGTTCCAAGCGCCATGGTGTAAAAGTCTGGGTTGCTATGCCTGAATGTGTCCCATAGTCCGCCGTCGAACTCGATGGATCCCGGCGCTATGACGTTGACGCGGATCTTCTGAGGAGCGAGAGCAACCGCCAAGGTCTTCGAATGGCTGATGAGGACCGCCTTCGCTGCTGCGTAAGCAGGAGGAGAGCCCGCCTCCAGACCAGACCCCGACGAAATGTGTAGAATGCATCCGCCCCCACTCTCGGTCATCCAAGGTACAACCTTCCAGCAGGCCCGCACGGCCGCCATGACATCGACGTTCAAGTTACTGCGCCATCCTGCTTCGTCGTCGGCAAAGGCCATTGCCGACACGTTGTTGACGAGAATATCGAGACGCCCCAGCACTTGCCGGGCTGATTCTAGAAAGCCATCAAGGGCCACCGGATCGCCAACATCACACACTCCAGCCCAGACCCTCCCGCCTTGCTTGAGCAACTCTCGTTCCGCATCGTGCAAAGCGTCTGCCCCCCTCGCGCAGATTGCAACGTTTGCTCCCTCCTGCGCGAGACCGAGCGCGATTGCACGACCGATGCCCTTGCTGCCGCCGGTGACCACGGCACACTTACCCCGAAGGCATAGATCCATTACCGCCTCCTCTGGCATTACATACCGATGCCTGCCCAATGACCAGCTTACTGCCAGACGTGCTGTCTCAAGAGGGTAGCACCGAACCGTTGCCAATCCGGTGCTCAGGCGCAGACTCTCACCGCTTGGGGAGGCCTTCGTCCGCATCGTGCAGGAAGTGGATGCAGAACTTCTCGAATTCGAGCAGAAGAACTCCCCGAAATTCCTTCCTCTGCCTAAGCGAGTTCGCTCCAAATCGAAATCCGCAAGCAACTCGCGGTAGGCGGGGTGTCTGCCCACGGAAGGACAATTGCAATTGCAGCGGAAACGTTTTGGCAGACGAGTAACCTGAACGCTACGGCAAATCCGTTTTGGCACTTTCGCGACAGGCCATCCTTCGGTTAAACTCGCGAATAATGCCGAAAATTCCATATCCCGGTGGGAAAGGTAGGATCGCTAAACAGATCGTTTCGTTCTTACCCCGAGAAGGTCGCATTTACCTCGAACCCTTTGCGGGACGAGGAAATTTATTTTGGGCAGCAGTCGAACTAGGACTCAAATATGAAAAATGGTGGCTGAATGACCTCGCAACCGCAGCATTCTTCGAGGCGATTCGCACGCACGGACACAAAATAAAAGTGCCGCCCCGCAGTCGGCAGGAGTTTGAAAAGCAGCGTGACGCATTCAAACGTGGTGATCCCACTGCAATCTTGCTCGCACCGCACCTTGCATACAGCGGCGGCTTGTACGAAAGCGGAGTTAAAGGCGGTTCAGGTTGTGGTGACGACGACGGAGGAGTGACCTCAACGGGATTCGAAAAAACATTAAGAGAATGCCATCGCATTCTTCACCGAACGCGGGCAAAAATCACCGGGATTGACTGGGCACGATTTCCGGCGTGGTTACGGATGCGTCCGGGGGTGTGGTCGCCAACGCGGAAGCAAAAGCGACGAACGAGGCATCTGGACAAACGTGGACTGCCGCATCTGGTTCGTCCGGTGAGTTTCAATTGCAGAATCTGCCCCCGGGCTCCTATGCGGTGGAAGTGTCCGCCGCGGGCTTCCAGGTATTTCGGGCGAACAAAATCGGCGTCTCCGTCGGATCTGCCTACAACTTGCCGGTCAGGCTGGCGGTGGAATCCGCGCGGAAGGTTGTCATCGTGCACGGCGAAGTGGCGGACGACTACAAACCAACCGCCATGGCTATCGGAAACCTGAGCAGCCAGCCGCTACAGGAGTTGCCCATTTCCGGACTGGTCGTGACGCGGAGCCTGCTGGACGATCAGCAGGCGCGGTTGCTTTCCGACGTGGCGAAGAATGATGCTTCCGTCGGAGAAGACTATGCTCCGGTCGGCTATTATCAGGATTTTGAGATACGCGGATTTCCTCTCGATCTGGCTTCGGGGATTAAGATCAACGGATTGTCGGCGGCCGGGGAA
>Ga0182011_10001240_pt1 | contig 22422 bp, 20 predicted proteins | sample 711E1DmetaG_FD_120481 | JGI IMG/M metagenome (GOLD analysis project Ga0182011, IMG submission 120481) | Permafrost microbial communities from Stordalen Mire, Sweden - 711E1D metaG | ecosystem: Environmental > Terrestrial > Soil > Wetlands > Permafrost | place: Sweden: Stordalen | collected...
CGCGCGGTTTGATGACCACGCCGCGCCCGACCTTCGCCCCAAAAGCCCGGAGCACGGCGCATTTTAGTCCCGACAATTTGAACGGACAAAGCCGGAACAGGAACAAACTCGCCAAAATCCAGACACCTTCCTTCAACGGTCCCGCGCCCCGGTAAAAATCGCCGGTGGAAAATTTTGAAAGATCAACATTCATTGCCATAAAAATTAGACGCTGAAAAACGGAAGTTGAAAGCAGAAAATAGAAATCCATTTCAGCTTTCCGGCTTTCGCCTTGTACCTTGCGCTACGCGCCCGTCGATTTTTTATCTGCATCTGATTCTGCTGAACTCTCAACGCTCAACTCTCAACTCTCAACCTTCAACTTACAACCACACATCCCGGCTTCGGTCCGTTGCCCATTACCCATTCATAGACAGATTTCATGTCAGCAGCAATCTTTGGCCAGGTAAACTTTTCGGCGACCAAGGCTCGCCCGTTGTCGCCCAGCGCTTGGCGCTCGGCGCTTGGCGTCTGGAACAATTCCCGCAGTCCTCGCGCTATGCTCTCCGCGCTCGGCTCAATGCGAATCGCCGCATTCGCGACGAAACCTTCCCGCAAATTACATTCCTGCGTCATTAACACCGGCTTGCCATAAGCCCACGCCTCCAAGACCACCATCGGTAGCCCTTCACTGTACGACGGCAGGATGAAGGCATCGCAATCACAATAACAAGCTGACTTGTTTTCCCCAAACTGCGGCCCCAAGAAGATGACTGACCACTGACCACTGACCACTGACCGTTGTCCCGTTGTCCCGTTGTCCTGTTGTCCAGTAGTCCCGCCTGTGCGCACATCACCCCACGCAATCCCCATTTCATCGCACAATCGCTTGAGTTCCGCCTCATGCCCGCCCTGGTCCCAGCCGGCAATGGCCAGAACCCAGGAGTTGAGAGTTGAAGGTTGAGAGTTGAGAGTTTGCTTCCACGCCCGCAACAAATTCACCAGCCCCTTCTTCGGATGAATTCTGCCAAGATGAAGAAGGACCTTGCGTCCTTGATCGAAGCGATCAAAAATCGAACCCTCAACCCTCAACTCTGAACTCTCAACTAATGATGGCAGATCAATTCCATTCGGAATGATGGCGATGGGATTTTTCAAACCGTAGGCGCGCATGGACTGCGCTTCGGATTCGCACAACGCATGAAGACAGGTAGCCCGGCGCAAATGTTCATTCTCGAACAGCCAACCGGCAATGCGCTTTTTCCACGCTGAGTTTTTAAGTGCCCACGCATCCAACATGCCTCTCGGTGAAATCAGATGCGGGCGACCCGATTTTTTTTGCCATTGAGCCGCCGCCAAGGATATAAACTGCCAGATGCCATGTTGATGCACGAGGTCATAATTATCCTGCAACACGTGTTTCTGCAAAGGAGGCGAATAACCCAAGCTGGCGAATCCTTTGGTTGGAAATATTCGAGGCACAAGCGGGGACCATTCGTTTAAGTCTGTCTGCGTATATTCATCAATCAAACCGGTCACCGTTATTCCGACGCCGGGCAATGCGGCCAATGATTGATTAAGCCGGCGCACGCTGTTGAAAAGGCCGCCCGCATTGCGGGAAACCGAAGCCGTTAGAGTGCAAATATTCATCTGCGAATGAGTGCTTTCAGTAGTAGCTGATCAAAAATGCCGGCTTTCACCGGGCCAACGTCGATTGCCTTTTCGGCAGCGGCTTTGAGTCCGGAGGCGAAGTGATCCGGACCCCAGTCGGCGATGATCTGGCAACTGGCGTCGCCAAATGCGGATAATCTGAAAGGCGGAAAAGCTGAAATCTGAAACATGAGTTGGGCGAGTTGCTCGACATTGTAGGGATCAAAGGTGAAACCGTTCACGCCGTCCTTCACCAAGTCCCGTGCGCAGCCGCAGCGGCTGGAAACCAGCACGGGCAACCCGCTTGCCATCGCCTCGTTGACGACCAAGCCCCATTGCTCCGTCGTGCTGGCGTGAATGAAAGCGCCGGCCAGTCCGTAGTAAGCCGGAAGATCGAGGTATTGTTTGAAACCGGGCATTTGCACGTGATCGTGCAAGCCGAGAGCTTGGAGCTGGGAGCAAAGAGCCGGCCGCAGCGGCCCATCCCCAAGCAGAACCAAATCCCAAATCTGTGATTTCAGCGTTTCAGGTTTCAGCTTTTCAGCATTTTCCGCAAGCGTGCGATACCGCGCATACGCTTCAATCAATCGCGACAGGTTTTTCTTTTCGATGAACCTTGCACTCGCTAGAAAATAATTCTCCGGCAATCCATATTTCCTTCCGACTTCTGACTTCCTTGGCCCGTGAAGTGTTTGCCCTTCTACTTCACCGGGCTGCTTTTGCCATTTTGCAGCTCCTGCCGCAAAATACTCATTGTCCACTGCGTCATAGCCCAAAAACACGCACTCCGGCGGCATCCCCAGCTTGACCATGTAATCCCTGTGTGGCATTCCGCCGACCAGGGCAGCAGAACCCAGCCTCACAACCCGATGCTTCACCGCTTCGCGCCATGCGCTTCGCGCCTCGTCCCACGCAGTGCTTTCAGACATGATGATGGCCGGAACATGGTTTCGAACGCACCAGCGCAAAGCGCCGAGTGCGGCGGAGTCGGCCCAGCCCGGAACGACCACCACTGCGGGATGAATCTTGTCCAACGCCGAACCAACACGGCTCACGACTTTCGCCGCCGGTAGTCTTTGTGCGTCCGCGTGGTTGAACAAAGTCACGCGCTCAAAACGGTCGGCCCCGACAACTTTGTCCCACGCGTAGGTTTCATCCACGCCGGAAGATTCAATCGCCACGATTGGCAATAACCGTCCCGCCGCGCGGAGACGAGCGAAGTGATATGGCCCCAGCCGATGAAACAGCACGGCCACGATTGTATTTACCTTGCTCATTGAAATACACCTGCCAGTTTCGCACGGGTTAAATCCAACCAGCCTGCAACACGCGCTTGAAATTTTATTTCGAGCCACCAAGCCAGGGGGAAAATGAGTAACAAGGCAAACGGCAGCCAATATAAAGAGTTGCCAGTATGACGTAATATGTCCGCCATAAAATACAAAATCGGCATGTGGACTACATAAAGGGCGTAGGAAATCGCACCCGTTTTCAGAAAAGGCTTCGCCAGAATGTTGCAGACCGATGCCACGTTTGTGCCAGTGACCAGCAGTAAAGCGATGAGGCTGCCTGCAAAAATAAACCTTGAATCCAGAAATATATGACGTCCCTCTGTTGGCACAGTGCGCGTTATCAGGATAGAAACCAGCAATAATATCACAATTCCCCCAGCGGCCAATAGTCGTTTTGAAAGCACCATTGGCGGGAAGTTAATAAAAGTGGAAAAAATGAGGATCCCGATGTATAAAGCTCGCAGGTTCGAGTTGATGATTGAATTGACAGATGCCTCCACCGACTGGCTGACAGCATAACATAAAAACAACACATAATAATAAACAACTGGGGACGGGGTAAACCGCTTGTCAGTCATCTTCCATTCTGCCATTAATGCGCCGCATGTCCATGTCCAATATAAAGAAAAGATGTTGCTTATATGATTGGCTTGAACACAATCGGCCAGGATAAATGCACCGCTTCCGAGCAAGCTAACGGCAAAGGCTCGTTCAATGCCAAATCTTTTGCAACACTTCCAAAATACCGGATAAACCAGATAATAAGGAATTTCATAAGATAACGACCAAAGAGCTGGGTCGTTAGCCAGTCCGGAATGCCAGCTTCCATTTCTTGTGTCACTCAAAAAAAAGAGGACAAAAGATAAATCCCTGCCGCTTGGAAGGCATCGGGTTGTTGAAACAATTCCAAGGAAGTTGGTAAAAGCATAAAGAATAATGGACAACCCGACCGCAATCAAGAATATCGGATATATTCTCCTGAATCGCAGATAATAATAGTGTCCGATACCGCCAAATGTTGCCAGTGGCCGCTTATGACTGCTATAGTGAATGCTGAACCCCGACAGAAAGAAAAACAAAAACACAGCTTGTGTACCAAATGAAAAAGGATATAAAAAATACTTTCCGAACATGGACAACGCTCCAAGTTGGCCGATTGTACTAACGTGATGCAAACATACATAAACTGCGGCTGCACCGCGGGCACATTCAACCAACAACACGCGCTTCAATGGGTGTGAGTTTGTTTGCCCCACATTCATAGATGATTTTAACAAGGTTGTTTTTTGCATGAACACTAACCGGCTTGGGGATGATCGTAATTCAAACCATCCGACCGGCCGAAAAGTCTATTGTGGTGTGATTTGGATTTGGTTGATGTAAATATTGCGGGCGCCTCCTGGGGCGTCGTTCAAATAATTCAGAACCAAATCCCAGCCCCCTGACGGGACGGTCTGGGTGAAAGAGTATTCCTCAAAATTGGTTGAGGAAATCGTGGCGGAACCTTCGCTGGCACCCAGATAGCAATTTAGAACGGGATAAATGTTTTGAAAGGGAACCGCTCTGGCCCTGACGGTGACCTGGTAAGTGCCACCGCGCTTAAAGTTAAGTGTTGTCTGAATCGTCCCGTGCGCATCAAAACACCAGCCGTCCTTTGATGCGGAGACGTAATTTCCATAGGGGCTGGTCTTGGCGGACTTGGGTGCCACCATCCGTGCCAGGTTGACGGTAAACGTGTCACTGGTTGGCACCGGTGGGTAAGACAATGAATCAGCCAGGTTGATTCCTGTCAAATTCCGTTGCGCGATTACCCAGTTAAAGCTATCTCGAACCTTGCCCACCCGGTCTATGACTGTCCAGTTGGTTGCCGTTTGTTCCGCCGTTTGCAGACTGGCCTGCATTCGATCCAAAAGACTCAATGGAAAAGAACCGGGAGTAATCTCATAACAATATCCCTTGTAATGCAGATCAACATTGTTGGTTAATTCATAATTCTCAAAGGCATGGTAATAAGCCAGCATCGGGGCGGCACATTCGCCAAAATACCCGGCGAAAAACTCCTGGAGTATGGCTTCGGAGTTTTGATTCGTGTTCCACCGGATTCGCGGGTAGGCATAAAAATTCCACGGATTGTAAGGCAGACTGGAGAGGGTGGCCTGGCAAAGTCCATTCAACGCCCCGATTTGAGCGAGGTATTTTGCCCGGTCAATGATGGCTGTGACCAGCGGAACTGGCATTCTAGGGTCTTGTTGCCAGTAGTCAGTGTGCAGGAGCGCATAATCGTAAGTTGCCAGGCGAGAACATTTCGAATGCCAGGCGTCCCATGAAGCTTTCAAATCCGTATTTTTTGGGGACGCAATTGGCAAGTTGGGCGCGCCATACATGCAAACCACTACTTGAACATTATCCTGGAAAGTGGATATGTTCGCGGGCGGTTCATAGACATCTGCGTAGGCCAGCGCCCCAATAAGCGCCTTCGAGCCCCGGTCGCGGACAGCCCGGGCAACTGAATTTACAAACGTATAATACTCGCCGGACATGGATTGACTGGACTTGGCTACATAGACGTGGCCAACAGGAAGTGAAGCCCCATTGGCCGGCCCGCACCATTGGGTATCCTGGCAGAACCTGGTTGCATCCATCGGCAAAAGATTGTAACCGGCGTTGGCGTGGAACAGGTTCAGTGGATGCCGGCTGGGCACAGGGTATGCGGTGTCAACGGCGATGACCTTGTCTGCAATCCATTGGATCAAATCCGGGTTGTCCATGCAAAAGGTGATGTTTTCATTAGTGGGAGACACCCGGCCACCCAATGATGAATCATATCCCCACCAGTTGGAGCCCTTGGCAAGAAGAATCCGACTGGGTACCACTGTACTAAAATTATGCGGATAGCCGTCAAATTTTTCCTTGTATTCCGCGCTCAACTTTCCAGGCGCGGGCGCGGCCGGTATTTCACTGCCTCCCAATGGCCCATAGCCATCCCAACTGTAGTTCCACCGGTTTCGCCACGGATATAAGTAGCTTTGACAAACGGACTGCAAGTCCCACGGCGGCCAAGGTTCAAGACTGGAAGCATCCCATCCCGCGTAAATACTGGTTGCAAAAGGCGTATATTGAAGCGGCAAAAAACTTAAATGAATCCCCTTGCCGCAAGGCACGTAATCTCCCTGCGCATCCGGATACAACCAACGGATGCCCTGCCGCTCCAGGAATTCCCAGACGCTCCAAAGTACACAACGATAGGGCCACGCGGTGAACATTACCTGCCGGCCACTGACCCGTATGTTGACATTTTCAGGCAGCAACCCGGCGCTTATGTTCGACATCATCGTGCCATAGTCCGGAGCCAATGGCTTGAGATCATTGATGCAATACAAAACGCCGGGATAGTTATTTGTAGCCGCAGGGGTTGTGATGGGAACCGGTTTTCCGGCCAGTTCACCAAGATAATAGCTTAACTCATTTGCCGCAAGAGTCAGCGGCGCCGGCGCAGGTACTGACAACACAACGGCGTCAGCATGGGGGAATATCCCGTTGAAACCATGGATTTCCAGTTCCGCAACACGCCAGGTCCGGTTGGTGGGGACAGATGGCTGGGATTTTAGTGCGTAACCCGGCCAGTAGTTCACACCCCAGATAACATTGGTTTGCAACTGGATCAGCACGTATCGTCCGACCGCTGGATTGAAACGGATGTCCACTTCCGTGTCCACCGGATTGCCTGCGTCATAAGGCACAGTAAAGCTCCCCACCTGATTGGTTGGCGGCCAGGTATTACCGACGGAAACCGTCACCAGGCCGAGGGGAGGATTGGTTCCTGTCTGGTGCCAATGAGGCCAGTATTGAAGTTGCCGGTTTGTGCCTGTCAAATAGACTCTGTCAATGGTGTTAGTACACCCGAAGTCAATGCCGATGCATAGGTTGGTCAGGCAAGTTAAGAGACTATTATCCGTCAAAACTTTCATGGCGGATGATAAATCCGATGTCGCGCCTCCTGCTTTGGGGTGTTCCGTGTTTTCATCTGCCATCCTCGGCAAACCGGATCGGGCGCTGGTTTCACGCGAGATAAATTTCCAAGCGGTGGAATCAAGTTTGGCGGCCATAAGTTCGTTTCTCGAAAGACACAGGCATATAACTCCTGTGGCCACGCATCTGGAACGTAGGCTCTTCACCGTTTCAATCCCGGTTTGAGCGTTTTATTCAAGGTGCGGCATTCACAGGGTCACCATAAGGCGGTGGAGTTATTTTTATGGATTATTAAGACTGTGATTAAGAGCTTGACGCAGACGCGGGACTTTGGGGCTTGCGGCGGGACTTTACAGCCGGTCTTCGATGTTTTGATTCACCCACCGCCATAGACATGAGCATCCAGAACGCCCAGCAAGTCTTGTAACCCCAGAAAGACAAGCTCATCCAGAAAATCAACATGACAAAATGGAACAAGATAAAGGGAAGAAAGCGGGGCCAATTAACGCTCGAAAAGGCCTGCGCCAAGGGAAAGAAGAAAAACAGAGCAACCAACAGCATCCCGGGAATACCAGATACACGACCAGCATCCAAAAAAACATTGTGGGAAAGATAGGCTCCATTTTTGGCATATTCGCTGGTTATGGTCTCAATTGCATGATTGCCGCCAGCCCCCAGCAATGGATATTGCATAATGGTATTGATGGAGTCTCGCCACACAGCCGTACGCGATGCGGCAAACCCTACTTCTGCTGCCGTCTCTTTATAGCTTGTTATCATCGTTTTAGCCCTGGTTTGAATCTCGAAGGCATCGGCCAGAAAAAGTATTGCGACGGTGAGAAGAATCGTCACGCTTCCAATCAGCAGTGTATTAAATGCAGACCCGGATAACATTCCCTTTTCATAAAGAAATAAAACGCTCAATGCGAACGCCACCAGCAACAATCCTGTACCTGAATAGCCTCCGTGTGTCATTGTGCTTATCAATGGGGGCATGGAACCAATGAAAAGAATGATGCCGGTCAAATTCAGCCACCTTGGCGCACGTACCGGACTGGCTTTGCTGGCCATCGTCAAGATGACGCCTATCACGCCAGACAAACCCATGAGAATGGCCGGCCATGTCATCACGGCATCCGCCCGGATGCTGCCAATTCGTTCCATACCGCCCCTGGCAGCACCAAAGTTGGAGATTGCAATAGGCAGTCCTGCACTAACACCCCAGAAAGCCAAAATCACAACTAATGCGCCCAGACACAAGCCGAGTAGACACTTTAAGTATTTTCCCCTGGCCTCGTTCGCCAACTGGCAGGCCATAATCGAATATATGATGACTTTCATAAACTCACTTTGAGGAAGATAAATTGGATCACCTGTAATCAGCGCAATCCATAAAAACCAGGGAATAACCGGCCATAAGCGGCCTATTCCGGTCAGGGAAATACGCCGATAGCGGATCAGAAACACAATGAACCAGACAATCATACCAATTTTAGCCGGAGACGTTCCAATTTCTGCATCGCCGGTCATGCCTGCCGTGTGCAGAATTTCTTCGGCTCCAGGATCTGGAAATGGGAGCACGGAGGAGGCCCCGATAAAGAAAAAGCCGGTGAATGGCGAAAGGAAGGAAATCGCCGCAAGCAGCACTAGGACAAACTTGCCTTTCCCGGAATCAAGAATCGGATTCAAATGAAGGACTAGAGACAGTGCCAACGCAGTGATTAGCAACAGCCATTCTAACCATGACAGGTTACAGTCCCAATAAGCTTCAACTGGCCTTGCAGATGCTTTTTCGCTTAGATTTAGCGTGGATTTTTTCAAAGATATTCAACTTTTGGTCGTGCGGCGGGTAAACTGCCAGCATTCAAGTGCTTTTGCTACAAAGGTCATCATTCGTTCCTGCCAGTGTGAAAATGTCATCCATATTCCGGTCAAAGTGCCCTGTGTTTTCGCCCAATAATTCCGCCGCTGATACAGCGAGCGCCGAAACGAGCACACCAAACCATGTTAGAAAAGCCGCCAACAGCCCTTGCGGTTGCAATATCCTCGCCTCCGCGTAATATTCCCGCGTGCCGATTTGCGCAATGACGATTTTCAAAAGATGAAAGGCCAACGGACTACAAGTCCACTAAGATTCTTAACAGTTAAAATGCTTAAACATATCAATCACTTCATGCACTCGATTCCAACTCCGTCATCCCACCGTTCAATATTCTCCACTTCACGATAGCAAGATAGTGATGAATCCCCAAACTGGGCCCGGCGTACCTCCTTGAAACCTGCCTCCCTAAGTTGTGCGGCCAACCCCTTGAAATCCCACATCCACAGGTGATTGCTATTACCAAAATTGCGCCTGACCAAACTAGCAAGACCTCGCGGGCGGCTTCGGTAACCAAGGAATGTGCTTTCCATGAATTTAATACTGGCAGTTTCCTCCGTCGAATCCACATAAGTCCGCGCCGCAGCATTAAGATCAGGGACAACGATACGGAAAAGACCTCCAGAACGAAGAATTCCCAATGTATTCCTTAATGCTTTTAGTGCATCCTCATAAGCCAAGTGCTCCAATATGTGCGAACAGTAAACAGCTTCACACGATTCTTTAGCAACCGGCAACCCTTTCACAATATCTCCATAATGGACGTTCGACGGAAAAACTGGTAAACCAAATTTCTTAGAGAACCTTCCGATCAGAGGTAATTTCTGGATACGCAAAGAGGGGCTTGCGTCGAAATTGACCCAACTGCCGGGTGCATAAAGTCCACAGCCATATTGGACATGCAAGTTGTTTTTAATAAATAAATTATTATTGCTCATAAAATGCAAGGTGTTTTTGACTGTCACAATTATTTTCCAAGCCAGCCGCTTGTAGCCCGGCGGTCACAGTTACAAAGCGTCAAGTATGACGCAACTTCAGCCAAGTCGCATGCGATGGATTGCTTCAGGGTGCATGGGTGACGCCCCCCCCAATGGGTGAAACTTTGGAGAAATCCATAGCGAATTCTCCTTAACTTGGCCATCCAGTTCCACTTCCGATGAATAGAGCAGCAAGGGATGTTCGCCAAATCCCCGCGCCCGTAATTTATCCAGTGTCTTCCGCAGGATGGCCGGGCGGTTGCGAGTGGGGATCAAATTGGCGAGTTGATCAGTGATCATAAGTCAAAACATCGAGCGTAAAGGGAATCATATTGTTGCATGACATGGCCGATCTCAAACTGGCGATTGAACCGGTCGAGCGTAGCAGTGTGCATCTGCTGCCATACACCGGGCAATTCGATCCAAGTTTTCAAAGCTCCAGCCACCGCCTCGACCGTGCGCGGAACAAGGAAGCCGTTTGCACCGTCTGTTACCGCCTCGGGGATTCCGCCCACAGCCGTAGCTATCACGGGCAAGCCCACGGACATGGCTTCGATAATCGTCAAAGGCAGCCCTTCGTGGGCGGAGATCACAGAAAGGGCATGGAGTTTGGGCATTAAATTCCGCCGGGGATCCGTAACATACCCAAGATATTCGAGCGCCCCAGGATGGGCCGACGCAAGCGCATGTGCTTCCGCCTCATCCGGCCCGGCACCTGCCATAATAAGGCGTACATTGAAGCCTTTTGAGCGCAGCCGCAGCACCGCGTCTGCCACGATCCGCCAGCCTTTGCGCTCCATGATGCTGCCAACGTGACCAACCCGAAATTCGCCAGTACCATTCCACGGTGCGCAACGCAAAGAGTCCACAGCAGCCACACCATTGGGAATCACGGTGAAAAGGCCGGGGGAAAGCCCCAAAACCTGCTCAGCCAAAGACAGGTTGGCTCGATCCACGGAAGTGGGAAGCACACCAATACGGGGCAGGCGCGCCGCCATCCAGCGATGCAACCAGCGGCGGACAGGACGACCATCCAATTGCGCAGTAACCCCGTGAAACGTGGCAACAACACCAACGCGCAGACCGGGCAACGGACGCAGGGGAAGAAATACACCACAGATCCAGGCGTTGTGGCAATGAACAACCACATTTTCCGCACCGGAGCGTGCCGCCAGGTCCGCGACCCATTTCTCAATCCCCGGACGAACCACCCATTGAAACATCTGCTGGGCCGTGCCGAACAGCTTGACCGTTCGCCGACGGTATGAACGGATCCCCAACTGGCGGAGTTCGCGTTCGCAGGCTTCAGGCCAGGAACGGTCAGTAATAAGACCAAATGCGACCTCGGCGTAGCGCCCCGATTCGGACTGTGCGTGGGATAACTCCTTCATGACACCCCATGGCCCCGTCCGCGGTTGCAACATCACGTGCAAAATCGCAATTTTAGGTTCTTTACTCATCTCATTAATAACGCCGCACTCAGCCGATGTTTTAAGCTTTCCACAAAAATTCTTTTGGCTCGGGCAACTGTAGTTTTTGGTGTGCGTTAATTGCAATCTGCTTGACGGACTACGCTAGGTATTGAGGCGGCGAAGCCCCCGGCAAACAACGAGCTCACCAATCGTTTCCCACTGATGGGCATAGCCAGCCAGGGCCTCGCTAAACGACTTTTCGCAAGTCGCACCGTGAAGTTCAATGATCACGATGTCGGTTCGATCGAGGAAACGCTCTGGTTGACAGGCGAAGATGTACGCCTCCACCCCCTCGATATCGATCTTGACGACATCGGCTCGCGGGAAGCCTGCTCGGTCGAGTATGCCGTCGATGCGCATCGCATCATATCGGGCTTCTCGCCAGACCGGGCCGGCCGGACTTCCATCATGCTTCCAGCCATGACCTGGTTTGGGGCTCGTCCGATCTTGAGTGGTGTTTCCTCCCCCCAGACAGAGGCCAAAAGGACTTGCGCCCGTGGGCCGAACCCCTCGGCGTTGCTTTCGCCCGGCTCTACGGAGACGACGTGGCAATCGGGATACTTTTGAAGAAAAAACCGGGCCGTCGCGACGATGTTGGCACCGCAATCAACGATCAAACGAGGGTTTTTGTCGGGACCAAGCACATCGTAGTCCCCGTTCGCTAGAATCTGCCAGATGACATAATAGTCGTGGGTGTTGTAGCGGAAGAAGAGCGGCGGCCACCCACTGCGGACGACAACCGAGGCGAGTGGTTGAGGAACTCGCTCCGTTACGCCGACCTCGCGCCAGACCTTTAGGAGCATTCCCGCGTCGCGAAGCGCGACGCCCGCCGACCAGCCAAGTGCCCGGCACACACTTTGAAAGCGACGCCTCGGCGCTGGCAGCAACAGTAGCGCTGGTGAGAAAAGGGCAAAACGCAGCCAGCGCCAGATCGGTTGTTGATAAAAAGACTTCATTATTGTGGTGTTCACATTACTGTTAGTTTGTTGAGATCTTAAACATCCGCCCAAGCCACAGTTTCAAAAAGCCGCGAATCTCACCCGATTCCATCGTCCGGAAGAACACTTCAGACAATGAACAAATCGGGTTCTTCAAGTCATGTGTTCCGGCCATAACCGGACGTTACAACCATTGCCAATGCCGTTTTAAAGGGTTTCATTCAAAGCGTTTTGAGGTGCTGAACAAATCCCTGCGCGCCCGAAAACATCTCGGCAACATGCGGAAACCTGACCATAATCCCACCCCAATCGCATTAAGACCATCAGCATGATACAATCCCATCCGCAATGCTTTGGCAATTCCAAAAGTCATTCCAAAGAACCAACCTTTATATATCACATAGATTAACAACGTGTTTCTGACATATAAAGAACCCTGATTTTCATCGCGTCCCTCTTGCGAACGCGCGTGCTGCACAATCACCGAGGGATCATACCAGATGCGATAACCCAGCCGACGGAGACGCAGCGCCAGTTCCGAATCCTCGCCCGCAAACACGAGCCAGTTCAGGTAGCCGCCTGACCGCAACATTGCTGAACGCCGCAGCAGGCTGGCGCCGCCCAAGAATCCGCCAACTTCACCCTGTACGCTGGTAGCCGGCGCCAGATCTCCTGCCGGCAGGTTGCGATAGCGAAAACCTACCGCCGCAATGTCCCGATCTTCCGGTCGGTCAGCCAGCCAGCGGGACAAGTCAGGAATGGAATCCAAGTAACAATCATCATCCATGGACAAAGAGAACGGCGTTAAGGCGGCCCTGACACAATGATTGCGCCCTTCGCCTGGGCCAACACAAGTTTCAGAACGCAGATAGAGGGTGTTGGGATGTGATTCAATAATGGCCCTCACCCGCCCCGCGTCCGTCGAGGCGTCATCAAATACTATAATGCGAATTTCCGGGGGCAATGTCGCCCGCGTCCGCGCCAGACATTTCTCCAGGGAAACCGGACGGTTCCGAGTCACCATAATGATGCTGATCAGTTGTGAATTCATAGAACTGTCGGCAGTCATGATCTCGCGGCCAAACGTGGTTCAGTCAATTTTCGATAATGCCCCAATGTTTCCTTCGCTACTTCAGTCATAGTGCGCAGGGGTAAAGCCATTCGTTTCTTGCTCCACGCCCCCTGCTTCCACAACCCGAGCGCGTCTGTCAGCGCCGCCTGCCAGCCGGCGGGGGTGTTGGGTTCCACAATGCGGCCATGTTCGCGTAGCAGATTCAACTGTCCGATCCTATTGGAGCCGTAGACCGGAACACCGACAGCGAGTGCTTCCAGCAACGTGAGCGGTCCGGTTTCCATCCAAGTGGAAGGAATGGCCAGCAGTGACAGCCGCTGGTATTCGGCCAGTGTGTCGTTAAAAGATTTCTTGGGCACCAGTTCAATCCGTGAATCCACCTGCGCCAGTTGCCGCAGACGTCGCGCATACGGCAGGTTGGCATGATCTGGTTCCCAGCCGACAATGCGCAACCGCGTTTCATTGCTGCTCATCTGCGAAAAACCTTTCATCAAGATATGGACGCCTTTAACTTCCGTCACGCGCCCCACATAACCGATGATAAACTCTTTGTCGGTAGTTGGCGGAGTGAGTTTCTGTTCCGTGCGGAGCATATCGGCGATTGCATTGGGAACGCCTTGCGGGCAGTGAACAATACAATCTTCCCTCGCGCCGTTGCATCGGAGAACGCGGCCGCTCCAGTCGCAGCAGGAAACCACCAGATCACATTCCGCAAGGAAACTGCGGAGCTCGCGGCGGTAACGGAATGAGTCGTAAAAAAAAGCAGAGCGGCGGCGAAAGGAGGTGGTTCCCATCAGCAATCCTGCCCATCCCGCCGCCATCGAGATTGCCGTGGCGGCATGGCCTGCGAGCGTGCCCATTCCCAGACGTTCCTCTGACTGGCAGACGGAACAGCGCCATGCCCGTACTTCGCCATCGCACGGATGCTGACCGTAGAGCAATAGTGTTCCGCATCGGCAAGTCCAGCCCGGGCTGTGATAGGTAAAGGCATAAGGGATGCCGCGTTGTTTCGCCAATTTTGCTAGTGCTGCCTCGGTCAGGCCGAAAGTGTGAAAATGAAGCCAGTCCGGTTTTTCTGTTTCCAGCAGGCGGGTGGCAGCGGCTTGGAATTCCGGCAGCGGCGTATCCACCCGCATTTGCGGCGATGGCAAGGTCACAATCTGTACACTCTCGGATTTCAAAGTCTCGGTTGAATGCCCCAGCTTCAGCCAGCCAATGGCGTTTTGAATCCCGGCAGCGTCCAGTCCGCGAATCAAATCGAGGATATAACGTTCGGTGCCGCCAATGGAACCAGCGTGGCAATATTCAGTGATGTGAAGGATACGCACGGGTGTTTACGCGGCCAGGAAAGCGCCTGACAGGCGCGTCCAAGGGTCATTCTTTGGTGCATATCTACAGGTCGCGAGCCGGGGCCTGATGCTGGCGGATTCCGAAGCGACCACCCGGACCTCAACCAAACAGTGCCGGATCATCTTACGAATGAACCGGAGGCAATGCAGCAATACCTGCGCATCTTTCTCAACCACCGGGACAATGACGGTCAATGCCTGCTGCAAATCATCTGGCCCAATCTGCCGGCGCAGTTCTAAATAATGTTTAAGAAAACGGTAATAAAACCGGCGCAAAAACCAAGCTGTTGCGCAACCAAGTCCTTTCTCGCTTTCCCGCCTGTATGAACGGAGCGCTATGTTGATGCGATTCATTTTCGTGCAAATAACAATGCTTCCATCATTAATAATCCGGAAGAAGCAATCGGCAAACTATTTTAGTTTGCAAACGACCTTTAAAAACCACCTAAGCGCCTCATAACCTTCTAAGAAAAGATAGAAAAAGCAGGACGGGCAAATCGGCTTCAGCGCCAATCGGTCTTCTAATTTAGGGAGCAATATTTTCTCGTCATATTCTTTCGCAGCTTTGGCATTAAGACTACACTCCAAGTGGTAATCGTCATCTGAAAGCAGAAGGAGCCGTTGAACTTCATCTTCAACCTTGATCAAGGTCTGCGTTTTCACTATCTCACCAAGATTTCCATACTCTTGAGCGTATAAAGGACCGTGAGTAATTCCGCTGGTATCGTAAGCCACAGCGACGATGTTTGGAACCCCGGCCGCAGAAGCCTCAAGAACAGACGTTCCCATTCCAACGAAGTAACCCGCCCGGGCTAAAACTTCCGGGAAGTTTTCATAAGGCAGTTCTCCCCACAGCTTGACCCGCCCCATCAAACCACTCCTTTCTACAGCTTTCATGACCTGCGTTTTGTAATCACCATCACCATATATGTGCCAGAATATGTCATACCCCTTCGCAATCAATTGCTCCATTACATTAACCATGTAGAAATTGTATTCCTTCATCGAGGAAAGCCGACCGACTGAGACGATTATTTTTCTGTCCGGATTACGTTCTACCAATGAGTATCTGCCAACTGAGATGGGAAGGGGGAACAATGTCGCATCCCACTGGGAACCTAAAACTTCGCGGCCATCTGAAATATATTGACTCGACATGAACAGAATGCGGTCCTTGCAATAATTTTTTTTAAGATTATACGACTGAACAACGCTCATTGGGTGACAAGGCATTTTCTTTTGCATTGAAAAATACCCCGGCCCCCAGTTTGAAGCTATTGCAATGCATTTTTCGTTGCTTTGAATTGTTGAAAAAAGCGGTCCGATAAGCGCTGAGAATAAATCCATTGCAATTGCCAATCTGACATCTGCAATTTTAAATTTCTTGGTCTGACGAATTAAAAACCTCCGACTAATAAGCCTTTTATAATCTTTGCCAAGAAACTCCATATTCTTTCGTAAGTGTCCACGGGCACTATAAACATCATACCGTAGAATACAAAAGACATTAAACCCCCGACCGACAAAATAGTCATAAATTCGCAACAGAAGCGTCTCCATGCCACCAAACTCAGGGGGGTTTTCGTAAAGAATAATTATGTTCATTTTGGTGACTATGCGGTTCTAAACTGAAATTTGCGCCGCACGGTCTGCCATAAGTTTACCCCCAGCAGCTTTTGCATAGCCAGCAGCGAAACCACGGCCGCCATTGCGGTGGCAGCCAGGCCGATGCCAATGCTCCATCGTTCCGGCAGGAACCGGGTGCAGCAAAAGATGGCTCCCAAAATTAAAACCGCTGGACCAAGAATTTTTAAGGCTGTGGCCGACCAGCGGAAACCCGTCAGCCGCCATGTCACCACAATCATCAACGCGGTGACAAACACATAAAGCAGGGCGAAGGCGATGCCCACGCCTTCCAGCTTCCACAGTTTTATGCACAGAAAAATCAACCCGACATTGACCATGCCAGACGCCAGTTCCGTCAGCGTGAATAAAAGGCCCTTTCCCTTGGCAATCAGCATATAGCCCATCGGCCAGCTCACCACGCGCAAAAACACGCCGAGTATCTGCCAGCGCACCACGTCCGCCCCCTGCACGAACGCGCCCGAGTAAAAAACCTTCATCACCCACGGGGCCAGCGTCAGCGTGGCCAGCACGCCCGGCACGGCAATCAGCACGCCCATCTCGGTCTGCTCGTTCACTAACCGATTCATAGTGGGGTGGTCATTGGCCGCCGCAGTCAGGCGCGGCATGAAATCCACGCCCATGGCGGACAGCACAAAGCCGACGTAGTAGGCGGACAGCGTCCAAGTGGCGGTGTAAATGCCCACGGCTTCCATGCCCAACTGGCGTTGCACTAGAACACGGGTGAGATAGGCCGTGCTGCTGGAAATAAAGGCTGACACGGTGAACGCCAGCCCCAAGCCCAGCAGGCTGCGCGATTCCGCCAGTGTCTCCCGCCATGTCACCGTCACGCGCTGTACCGGCACCCGCCGCGCAAACCACCACGAAAGCAAAATGCCGAAGGCGGAAATCGCCACCAGATAGGGGACGATGCCTTGCTGCCGCAGCCACCACACCAGCGCAACGCTCACCACCGCGCCAAACAGGACTCCCATGATTTGTGATGTCGCCAGATCGCGCAGCCGGCGCAACCCCTGCAACAACGCGCTTTGCCCCGCCGAAATGCCGCCGAACAGCAGCGTCAACGACATCAGGCCAATGCCAAAAACATGGTTATGATCGCCAAACGTGGTGCGGCTCAACAGCGGGGCCAGTGCCAGCACCGCCAGCATTCCAACGATGCCCGAAATAAGCGCAACCCGGCGAACGGTAATGATGGTGCGGGCAATCCGGGTTTCATCCTGGGTGCCGGCGGCCTCGGCAATCTGGCGCACCCCGCTGGCATTGAGGCCCAGCCCCGCCACCGAACCAATCAAGCTCGTGGCCGACATATAAAGCCCAGCCAGCCCCATGCCGGACGGCCCCAGCAACACAGCCAGCGCCTTGGTGCGCACGATGCCAATGCCCATGTTGATGATTTGGGCACCGCCAATCAACGCCGTGCTTTTGAAAATTTGCCGGTGGGAGGACATTTGTTAAAACTGAAATTCTGAAATTTAGAAAGCTGAAATTTGAGACTGGCCCGGTGAAATAGGCGTAGCCATTTCACGGGCCAAGGAGGTCAGATGGTTCTGATTACCTTGGCCGGATTTCCAGCCGCGATGCAATTGGCAGGAATTGGTTTGGTTACCACACTGGCAGCTGCAATCACAGAGTTATCTCCGATAATCACCCCTTTGAGTACGATAACACGGCTGCCCAGCCAGACGTTGTTGCCGATGATGACCGGCTTCGTTAAGCCCGCACTTCGGTTTCGTGTCGCCGGGTTGATTTCATGAAAGTCGCAGTCATAAATGCTCACGAGGTCGCCAATCTGGGACCTGTCGCCGATGGTGATTTGTTCGTTCGCAACAATGGAAACATTATTACTAAACGCGTTAGCCTCCCCGATGACAATTCTTGCATCAGGATTCCTTGCTTGCAGGAGAATTTCTCCCGTGCCCAGCCGGAATGCCGGACGGTAGCCAAGCATATTGCGGTTGCCAATAATCAATGTGCCTTCACCCTCTCCACGCACGGGCACGTTGAAGCAGACCTGCTCTCCGACAACCAATTGTTTGTGTCTGGCCTTTCCCAGCCAGAGAAAGCGCCGCAAATACCACTCGTTCCTTATCCGCGAAGGATAACTGCCGATCCTATGCAAAATTTTTGTTGCAACAGTCACTTTGAAATAAGGTTCAATGCTTCTTTTATTGCGGTAACTATTTGCCCCGCCTGTTCTTTATGTATGTGACGTCCAATTGGCAGGCTCAAGACGGTGGAGGCCAGTTCGTCCGCAAGGCTGAAGGCTGAAGGCTGAAGGCTGAAACCTGACTTGGAATATGCGCCCGAACGATGCGGGGGAACGGGGTAATGGATTAACGTGCCGATGCCGGCTTCGGTCAGTTTTTGTTGCAACGCGTCGCGCTGCGGATGACGGATGACGAAGAGATGCCAGACGGGCGAAGCCCACTTTGGGACGAAAGGCAAAACGAGACCAGAGACCAGAGATCGGAGGTCGGAGGGCAGAGATCTGACTTCTGACTTCTGACTTCTGACTTCTGACTTCAGCGCATCCAGATAAATTGCCGCAATTTTCTGGCGTCGCTCGTTCCATTCGTCGAGGTGGCGGAGTTTGACGCGGAGGAAGGCGGCTTGCAGTTCATCCAGCCGGGAGTTGTAGCCGATGACTTCGTTGTAATAGCGTTTTTTGGAACCATAGTTGCGCAGCGTTCTTACGCGGTCGGCCAGTTCCGCATCGTCGGTGGTCACCGCTCCGGCATCGCCGAAGGCACCCATGTTTTTCGTCGGATAAAAACTGTGTCCAGCAGCGTGACCAAGCGACCCGGCGGGCCGTCCCTTATATTTCGCCCCCTGAGCCTGCGCCGCATCCTCCACCACTTTCAATCCATGTTTCTTTGCGATTGCCATGATGGGATCCATGTCCGCCGGCTGGCCGTAAAGATGCACGGGCAGGATGGCTTTGGTGCGGGAAGTAATGGCCGCCTCGATGCGGTTGGGATCCAGATTATAGGTTCTAGGGTCCGGTTCCACTGGCACCGGCGTTGCGCCCGCATGGGAGATCGCCAGCCAGGTGGCGATGTAGGTGTTGGAAGGCACGATAACTTCATCACCTTGCGCTATGCCCCAAGCCCTTAGCACTAGATGCATGGCATCAAGACAGTTGCCCACACCCACACAGAATCTGGTGCCGCAATACGCCGCATACTCCTGTTCAAAGGCCTCGACTTCCTTGCCTAAAATATACCAGCCCGACTGCATGAAGCGGGCGTATGCCTCGTCCAGCTCGGATTTAAGCTCCTCGTAAGACGAAATGAAGTCATTGAAAGGAATTTTCATCCTTGTCGCGGCAGTTCACTCACTGCTTTCAAGTACTCCTGGTAATCCCGGTAATAATCATTGGCCTCATAAGCCGTTGATGCCAACGCAAGGCAGACGGAACCCGACGAAAAATTGTCCATCTCCCGCCAGATCATGGGCGGGATGTACAGGCCATTGTAAGAGCGATTCAGATGGATGCGCTGTTTCTCGCGGCCATCATAAAGGATCACATCGAAACTGCCGGACATGGCGATGAGGAACTGGTGGCATTTTTTTAAGGCATGGCCGCCCCGGTCCGCACCGCCGGGCACATCGTAAAGATAGAATACGCGTTTGATGTCAAACGGCACATGGCGTCCGCCTTCAACAAAGGTCAGGTTGCCGCGCGGGTCGGCAATCTTGGGCAGGTCAATGAGTTTGCATTCGTTCAGGCTCATAAGGAGATTTTCTGGATGGATGATTCGGATGTTTTCTGGAAATGCCGGTCACAGGCGCAGATGGTTTTGAGTTTGAACATAAGATCTCTTGGTATCTTTAGCCTTTACCTAACGAACGTCCCGCCTGTTCGGCCAAGGCATGGAGTTTTCGGTAAGCTATAGACCATTGAACTCGGGATATGGCAAAATGCACAATGTCAACATATTGTCCTTGGATTATCCGGCTTTGCCGGGCTATGCCAACTTCCTCGCCGCCGAAGCGCCGGTGAAATGATAGAACTTTAGAGTTGCTGCCAACCACTTCCCCCCTAAGTTCGGCAAGACCAAAATGGTCAAATGCCAGTTGATGCACCAATACAGCGCTTGGCAGAGCGGCCATGATTCCAGGCAATATAATCCAGCGTCCCCATTCGGCACCAGCCGCCCTGAAGTCATAAAGGCCGACTGTGCCCCAAGGCTGCCCTTGTAGCGATTCGATGATGAAGTAATAGTCGTCTGAGCGTTCCAAATAAGATTCAATCCAACGACGTTGTTCAGCTACTTCTGGCACAGTATCTCCAACGGTGCCCGTGACATGGGGCATATTGCGCAGACGCAGAATAAATTCAGCATCCGAAATACTTACTGGCCGGAGGCGGGTGTTATATCCGGCAATAGATAGCGAGTGATTCATTTCAGCCCAAATGAGAACTGTGTCATTTCATCATATTCCACGCCATTGTATCATTGTTCCAGCCCAGGAATATCCGACGCCAAAGCTGACCAATGCCACTTTGTGCCCCGGCTTCATCTGGCCCTGCAATGCGGCGTTTTTGAGCGCAATTGGGATGGTTGAAGAAACCGTGTTGCCACAATCAGCAAACGACAGGACGAACTGCTTCTCCGAAATGCCAAGTTTCTTCCTGATGTGTTCCAGCATGTACTGGTTGGCCTGGTGAAATACCCATACATCAATTTGCTCATGGGACAATCCAGAAACTTCTAAAAGCTGCTTAACCAGCGGAGGAATGATGCGCAAAGTGAAATTGAAAATCTCGGCTCCGTTCATGAACAAATCATTTTCAGTGCGCTGATTATTGCTCTCATCATTTCTGATAGGGGCATCAATAACGCGAGCCTTTCGCATTCCACCGGTCGGCACAATCAGGTTCAACGCCCCTGATCCATCAGTGCCATAGACGAAGGGGCCAATCGCATCTTCAGTTGATTCATAGGCTGAGATAAGTGTGGCCGCTGCTCCATCGCCAAACAAGGTGCGGACGCTTTTGTCACCAGGATGAATGTGCTTACTGTAAGTTTCGGCGGTAATCAGCAGCACATTTCTGGCTTGCCCGGTTTCAATCAAACCTTTTGCCAGGCCCAATCCGTAAACAAATCCAGAACAGCCTAGATTGATGTCCAAAGCGCCACAGCTTTTGGGCAATCCTAGTCGGTTTTGGATCAGGCACGCCGTTGTTGGCAGAAAATAGTCCGGACTTTGGGTGCAAAGGATAAGATAGTCAACTTCCTTGGCAGCAACCACACCGGATTCCAAAAGTTTCCTCGCCGCGGCGACACCCAAATCTGAAGCACACTCGTCTTTTTTGACAATATGACGCTGATCAATGCCGGTCTTCGCCTTGATTTTTTCCGCGCTCCAGTCTGAAAATTCCACCGCCAACTGCTGGTTGTCCAGGATAGTTTCCGGCAAGTAGTATTCGATGGTTTTAATGAACGCTTTCATAACTAAAGGGCGTCAACTGTTCCGAGCAAATCAGGAGATTTTACCGGGAAACAACGCAATCAAATCGGACACCGTTTTACAAGCGGCGAGTTTGGCAGGCTCCACCAGCGTCCCCAGTTTTTCATCGGCCATGGCAATGAAACTAACCGTCGCCATTGAGTCCCAACCGACTTGATCTTGCAAAGATTCATCACCCCGAATGCTATCTTTATTCGCCGCCATGGCTTCTTCCAACGCATGGAGGAATTCTTTTTTTGTCATATTTTTATTTTGGTTGACTGAACCGCCCCGCCCGAATGCCCTTCTCAGAAAAGGTATGGTCGCACAGGTTGCAGTCTTCGCCGATGACCGCGCCATCGCAGACATGGGCGAACACCCAGCCCGATGGAATACGGAACAGATTCCACGTGCCAGAGGGACTTTCACGGGCCGGGGACCCGCATGCGCGCGCCCACCATCGCGTCCGGATCAACCAAAGATTGAGGATGAAGGATCATAAAACAAAAGCTGAAATTCTGAAAACTGAAAGCTGAAATTGACTAAAAGACCACGGACTACTGACAACGGGACGATGGATGACGGACATTTTCAAAAGCTGACATTCTAAAAAAATGAAACGCTGAAATAACAGGCAGGACCTGTCCTAAGTCAGCAACCGGTGGCTGGGTGCGGTGAGCACCTGCATCTGCCGGATGGCAATTGCGTTGAGCCGTTTGAGCCGGTCGTTCTGCGGCAGGGTCA